>Ga0308000_10000112_pt1 | contig 30253 bp, 10 predicted proteins | sample Neamet3_FD_203877 | JGI IMG/M metagenome (GOLD analysis project Ga0308000, IMG submission 203877) | Marine microbial communities from water near the shore, Antarctic Ocean - #3 | ecosystem: Environmental > Aquatic > Marine > Unclassified | place: Southern Ocean | collected 2014-06-04 | reverse complement strand
GTGCATCATCACCTACGTCGGCATAGTTGTGCGGAAATGCATTACCAATGTAATGAATAGCACCTTGCTTCTGACGTTTGTGGAAGTGTCCACTGAATACGTACTCTTGATGCTTAAAGTGTTCAGGCTTTAGGTCACCATGATCTGGCATTCTAACCAATGCGTTCATATAGAAGCTAGGAAGTTCAAAGTGTCCAAACAAATACTTTGTTTCAATGTCTTTCATCTGCTTCCACTCGTCACCAACAAGCCACGGTACCAGTGCAACATCATCCTCAATGAAGATTTCGTCTATAAACGTAATGCCTGGAATGTGTTTTGCAAAAGCAGTACTGTTAACGTCACGCTTGTCTTTATAATACAAGTCATGGTTACCATCGAAGAAGTAAAACTTCTCAAACGCAGCACCAAGCTTTTCCATACTTCTAATTGTAGCATCCATAGTGGTAAGATTAAGTGAATTACGATTATGGTGCCAGTCTCCGCAGAAGATACCAGTTTCGCAACCAGCAGCTTGAGCTTGTTCTATGTACCAATCAATAAATTCTTCGCAATCTTCGTTATGTATACGACTATTACCTTTCAAACCAAAATGGATGTCCGTAAACACCGCAGCTTTTTTAAACAAAGAGTATCCTCCATATATACATGTTATAGTATATAGTAATTGTTGACACCTGTCAACCTATTTTTTGGTTCCGGTGTATTGTGTAATCGGAGCTTCTTCATTCCGCTTCACGCTTGCTTCCCATTCGCCTTGATTCTGTCTTGTATAACTAGGAGACAAGTCGTTCATCTCTAAGATATCATCTCTAATGTTTTGATTGCGTTTTTCTATGTTAATAACACGAACAAAGCTATTAGTAACAGCAGCCGTATAGTATGCGAATGGATTATCTGACTTAGATTCGTCAAACTGTAGTCCGATTTGTGAAAGTTGTAAGATAGCTTGACCTTTCATTTCGTCATTGTATGTGTAACCACGTACATTTCCTCGAGTTGCATAACGATCAACAAGTTTTAACCACATCATAGCAAGGTTGTCTGTTGCTTTACCGTGTTTGTGACTAAAGTTGCCGTTGTCCATGCCACCTACCCAATGACTTTTGCCAACTAGGATAATTTCGCCTTCGTCATCATACTTATAATGCTTAAACGGAGGAAACGGTAGCTTAACTCTTGTATCAGCAACAGTCTTAGGGTTCTTTTTGCGACCTGGCTCTTCTGGAATGTGATCAAATGTCATTACACGGAAGATTAGCTCTTCTTTTGTAATTTCAGATGCTAATGTTTCGCATTCTGCTTGTTTGACCTTCTCACCTAAGCCTTTCCTGCGCTCGTATTCTGCTGAAGACATCTTCTTTGCTTTATTACGCTTTGCTTCAGCAACAGACAGTCGATTTATTTTACCTACATCTAGTAAAATAATATCATATTGACCATATTCAGGTTCTAAATAACTGTTGAACTGATTCTTTGATTTGTGTATTTCTTTAAGTATGTCTTTATTGTTTAGATAATTCTTGGGACGCATCATTCTCTCCTATAGTGTTAATTACTATTATACACGACAATTGTATCAGTGTCAACCAAAGAATAATTATAATATACATACATAATTTTGTCAACTAAATAGTAGTATAGGAGACAATATAATTATGGCGTTTAGTATTAAAAAAGCATCTTCAAACTTTCTAAGTAGCATTGTGAGTGATGTGAAGGGCGCAGTCTCAGGTGCCATTGGCGATGTTATAACTCAGAAGTTAGGAAGTTTAGGTCCATTAGGAAAACTTGCAGCAAGTTTTGTTAATCAAACTGGAGGCTTCGGCACAAATAATAGAACTATTTCTAGGGCAATTATTTCATCAAGTAATAGTGTAAGTGACGCAAGTGATTGGCGTGTTAGTATTAGTGTTCCAGACGTTATATTAGACGAGGGAGAAATACTTGCTCCGATGCGAGAACCAAGCGACACTAGCGTATTCAATACAGGAAATAGAATGATATTTCCTTTTAATCCTACAGTGCTTTTAAGTCATAGCGCAAACTATTCACAAGTGCAGCCGACACATACAAATTATGCGTATAATGCATATGAAAGTAGTCAAGTTGATGCAATTACAATTACTGGCGAATTTTATCAAGAAAATGAAGCTGATGCTAGGTATTGGATTGCATGTTTGCACTTTTTAAGATCTGCAACAAAAATGTTTTACGGTAATAGTAATCCGTTAGGCAATCCTCCTGTTGTTTGTAGACTAAATGGATACGGTAAACATATATTGAATAATATTCCAGTCGTAATAACGAACTTTACTACAGATTTACCAGTTGATGTAGATTATGTTGAATGTACTATTGGCGGATTACCAAACTATGTTCCTACACAAAGTTCAATAACAGTTACATTACAGCCGCAATACGCAAGGCGTTCGCAAGCAGGATTTAGTTTAAATGATTTTGCTGCCGGCGGACATATTGGCGGCGCGGAAGGATTTGTATAATGGAAAACAATTTAAGCCCGTATGCACGTACACCAATTAATCGCAACGGCTATTTAGATATACTAAAACCTCGACCAGTTCCGATTAACAAAGAAGATATTTTATTTGAAATAACTACTGAATTTACATATCGCCCTGATTTGCTAGCACACATTACGTATGGTAGAAAAGATCTATGGTGGGTATTTGCACAGCGTAATTTAGATATATTAAAAGATCCTGTATTTGACTTCGTTGCAGGTACTAAAATATTTCTACCAGATCCGTCGGCATTACGTAACACATTAGGATTTTAATATGGCATATAATCTTAAATCAGCAGCTAAAAGTTTAAGCAACAGTGCAAAAAATAAAGTAAAATCAGCAGCAATCAGTACTGTTAGCGCCAAAATTAGTTCTAAAATTCCTGGAGTTAGCAGTCAGTTGATGTCATCGGCACTAAAAGGCGGAGACATTAAAGGCGCCATTGGTGGAGCACTTGGTGGAGCACTTGGTGGAGCACTTGGTGGCGGAGCCGACGGACTAATGGGTGCAATAAACGGAAAATTAAATGGACTAATAGCTAACGCACCTGAGCTTCAAGGCGTGGCTGACATGGCTTGTAAAATAGTAGAAAAAGGCGCAGCAGATCTTAAAGGCCTCGACGGAGGATATGGACTGGTAATGGACCAGTACAAAGAATTATCAAAAAGAACTAATATATCCCCTGACTACATTGATAGTGGATTCTTGCCGTCGTATGAAGTTAACGATTCATCCGCAAGTAAAGTACCTAATCCGTTAAGGGGATATAACGGAGTTAATTATATAATTACGTTAGGTGTACTTAGCGCAACAGAATATAATAATCCTGATACTTATAGAGGTATAGGAAGTTTTAAAAATTACATAATACAAAGTGCAGGTGGCAACCTAGGCAACCGATATCAAGTGTTTGATGAACACGCTGGCAACGTTGCAGCAAATCACCACCAGGACGGATCGCAAACACACGCAGAATATTATATTGATGATATTGAATTAGATTCAGTAGTTGCGCCTAATGAAAATACTAGAATGACATTAGGAACATCTTTATCATTTAATGTTACTGAGCCTTATAGTATGGGAAATTTTATACAAGCACTCAGGGGTGCAGCATATGATGCAGGGTATGCTAATTATGCACATGCTCCGTTTTGTATAAAGATTGACTTTGCTGGCTATAATTTAGACGGCACAACTAATGCAAATTTTTTAACGCAACCAATGTTTATTCCAATTACAATAACCAATATGGATTTTAATGTTTCGGGCCAAGGAAGCAAATATGTAGTATCAGCAGTTCCAATGACTGAAACAGGATTATCTGATGACATTAATAAAATTAATATAAATGTTAAAGCAGCAGGCACACTATGTTCAGAAATTCTTGAAACAAATGATCAGTCAGTAACAGGTGCAGTTAATGGCGCCATAGCAGCTTTGGAAGAAGCCGGCGCACTTGCACCATATGATAGATATGTTATTTGTTTTCCAAAAACACGCAGCTTAATAAAAGAAGCACTTCAAAAAGGAGAACAAGACGATACTGCATTTACTTCTACTCCTGAAGATTTAGAAATTCAAAGACAAGGAGTATCTGATAAATCTCCGGATATCCAATCATCATTTTCCCCAACAACTATAACAATTATACCTCCTAACGACACGTATGGAATACTTAAAACGTTTGCTGAAAATACTGATTTAATGAATGCGATAGGCCTAAGTCCATTAAACGTAGATACAAATGCAGCTGGAAATACATCCGCAGCAGACGTAAAAGCAGCAACTAATCCTGAAACAGGCCAAGTTGATCCGGCTGGTCTAGCAGCTCAGCCTGCAGATAAATCAAGGGAGCATCAGTTTACCCAAGGACAGCAAATTACTGCTATTATTGAAAAAATGGTATTACAAACAGATTACGCTGCTGAAAAGTCAACTGAAGGTGCCAAAAATGGCATGAACAAATGGTTTAGAATTGATACGCAAGTTTATATTGACGAAGGTGCCTTGACTGAAGCAACAATGGGAAGACGTCCTCGAGTTTATGTGTACAGTGTTATCGAATACGAAGTTGACCAATCAGTTACAATGGCGGGCAACCAAGCTCCGCAAAATACCAAAGGACTACGAGCCCTTGCGCAGAAACAATACAATTATATCTATAGCGGAAAAAACGAAGATGTGTTAAATTTTGATTTAACATTTAATAATGCATATCACTTGACTGCGTATGCAGATCTCGGCATGTCAGGCGGCGGCACTCGAGCAGCTTCTGATAATGCAACAAATAATGCCTCTGGTAACGAGACGGACGGAGGCGCTACAATCGCAGGACCAAGCGGAAAAAAGACAAATGAAGACGGCAGTGCAGCCACAGAATTAGTAGCCACCGTAGATGAATCGTCTGGCTATGCAGGTAGTGATATACGACGAAAAATTGCAGAAATGTTTCATGATAAAATTACAAAAATGAATGTAGACATGGTTACTGCTGAAATGGAAATACTAGGCGACCCATATTTTATACCACAACAAACTGGCAACTATATTGGTGCTGTTGGAAATAATGTGTCTGAAATTAATGGCGGCACAATGAACTACTTAGACCAGTCAGTATTTTGTATAGTAAATTTTAAAACTCCGTTTGATTATCAAATTAAAGGAGCAACAATGGAGTTTCCGCAAGTTGTTCCAGGATTTAGTGGATTATTTCAAATATGGGCAGTTACTAATAGGTTTAGCAGTGGCAAGTTTACTCAGCTTATTAAGCTCATAAGACGTAAAGGTCAAGACGATGAAGAAACTACAGAAAGCTCAGGTACAATGCAAATAAACAACGATGCTGCACTAACAAAAGATGGCGTACAATCAGACGGCACAGTCGGAGGCCAGCAACCAGGAGTTGATTGTTTTCCAGCTCCAAAAAGTGATGATATTAGAATAATAAATCCAGCAATTGGAGCAGATGTTGCAGCAAACGCAACAAATGGACTTGATCAGCTTGAGAACATGCTCAGCAACGCAGCTGGTGACTTTAAAACAGCAATCGCGGGCCTTGAAAAAGATAAAAACCCCTTTGCAAAACTTCCGGATTTAAGCAAGATTATTCCAGGTGCAATCTCAAGTGGATTAAAAGACGCAGCATTCAGCGCAGTAGCAGGTAAGCTTGGCGGCGTAGCAGGAATTGCTGCCGGCTCACTAGCAAGTAATGCAATAGGCGGCATTGGAACAGCTTTAAAAGGCGGCTTCAAACCTACTGATCTCCAAGCTGGACTTGCAGCAGGACAAAAGGCAACTGATGCAGTAACAGCTTCTCGCGCCGCAAATGAAAAAATTGCTAGTGTGTCTGGCGCAGCTAAATCTAAAGCTAGTTCACTATTAGGAGGCACGTAATGGAAGACGCAGACGGCGGTCCAGAAGAAGGTCAAGGAAAATTAGATCAATCTAATGGCATTAAAGATAACCCTCGCGAACCGTATTTTCTAGATCCTAGCCAAAATGCCCCTTGGCCAGTATACGAAACATATGATGATTTAGAGAGCCTAAAAGGTGATATAACAAACACTGATGAGTTGTATAGTAATACAATTGTTGTTGTTATTGATGATCAAGGAATACACAATCTAGGATATCCAGGTACACCTAAATTTTTCACCGCCACTAAAACCAGTTTGGGATACACGCGGTTTAAGCCTTTGATTATTTGGGGCATAAAAAGGAAAAAGAACATCGATGACATAGCCGAGAATGCGAAGATGCGCATAGAACTTGGAATGCCAGTATCGAGAACTATGAACATGTCCGAAACTATGGAATATATACGGGTTAATGCCAACGGTGGTCACCCAGATGGCACACCAGATACAAGATGCGGCGTACCTTATATTGTACCCAATCCGGATCTAGACTACTCAAGACCTCCAGGCGTAACTGCATCCACATCCAGCGCCACAACTGGAGTTACAGTTGAAACTAAAACAGTTAATGATCCTAAAACTGCAGGCACAGTTACAACAACAGAAATTAGTATGGCTGACCAAGTTAAAAATCTTAAAGTTGGTGACATAGCTACTCCAGAACAGATGAAATATATGGCACAAGGTGCACCTGCCTTAAAACCATGTTTGCCTGACACAACAGGAACAGGATCTGGTAGTGTTGCTCCAGCACCTAATGACGGAAGAACACCTGCGGCTATTGCTCTAGCGGCTGCTAAAAAAGCAGCATCTGGAATAGGCTCGCTTGATGCAGCAAAAGGATTAATTGGAAAAGGCAAAGCCGCAGCAGGTACAGTTGTATCTCCAACTGTAGTTACTACGCCAGGAGCAGCAGCTAATGGCACTGCGCCAGCACCCAACAACTCACGCCCACCAAATGTATACATATATAAAGCAATGGAAACTGGTTTAGATAGATACGACTTTAATACTGGTAAAAAAGTTTTTACTCCAGATACTGGACCAAGTATCGAAGCAGTAGAGCCAACACCAACTACTGCACCTAACGCTAACGCAACAATAGGACCACAATAACATGGCAGGAAACGGCAACTATACAAGAACAATCAGCAGTAGTACATCTGGTTTTGCAGACAGAGGACCGTATGAAGCAATTGTAGTTAATAACCTTGACACAAAATACATGGGCGGCATGACTGTTGAACTATTACGATATACAAGCGCAGGCGGAACACCAGAGAAGTCTGGACAGTTATTAAATGTAAAATACCTTTCTCCATTTTACGGAGTAACTCCAAGTTCTGCAATTAGCGTAAATGAAGGTTACGAACACACACAAAAAAGTTACGGCATGTGGATGGTACCACCCGATATAGGAACTAAAGTTCTTGTAATATTTGCTGAGGGCAATGCAAACTTTGGTTATTGGATTGGATGTATACCTTCAGAAAATATGAACTTTATGGTTCCTGACGGCCGAGCATCAACACAAAACACAACTGCAAATACTCCGCCGGGACTAAGAGGAAGAAAACTTCCAGTAGGCGAATATAACAAAGCAATAGAAACAGGCGCAAGAGTTGATCCGACACTATTTGCTAAACCATATAACAAAGATTTTACAGAAACACTTGAAATACAAGGTTTGTTAAATGACGAAGCCAGAGGCACAACTACAACTAGTTCGAGGCGAGAGATGCCAAGTATGGTATTTGGCATTAGTACGCCTGGGCCTAAAGATCGCAGAGACGGCTCTCCAAAAGCAGAGATTGGAACAGCAGGAAATAAGGTAGCAGTTCCTTCTAATAGACTAGGCGGAAGTTCATTTGCAATGGATGACGGTGACGAAAGATTTGTGCGCACAACACACGCAGAAGACGGACCTCCGATTTATAAAAACAAAAGCGCCAACGAAGCGGGCGGCGACAGTACTATCCCACAAAATGAATTACTGCGTTTTAGAACTAGAACTGGCCATCAACTATTAATGCACAACAGTGAAGACTTAATTTACATAGGAAATGCTAGAGGAACTACTTGGATAGAAATGTCCAGTGATGGTAAAATTGATATTCATGCACAAGATAGTGTTAGTATTATGACCGAGAACGATTTAAACATTACTGCTGAACGCGACATTAATATGGAAGCTGGTAGGAATGTTAATATTAGAGCTACAGGCAGAAACCAAGACGGCGAAGGCGAAACAGGCAGAGTTCAAATTGAATCTAAACAAAACTTTAATTTGCATGTTGGAGCAAATAGTAAAATTACAGTAGGTAAAAATCAGCACATAAAAGTAAAAGAATCGCAATATATTGACACAACAAAATCATTACATATACATTCAGGTAAAGACAACAGATTAACAGCCGCAGGCTCGACACATATTACTAGTGCTAAAGAGCATAGAGAAACAGCAACGTATGTTCATATGAACGGACCAAAAGCAGCACCATCAAATGTTGCTGAAGAAGTAACTCCTTTGACAACAAATACATTACCTCGTACTGAATCCGGCGGACAAATAAGCTCCTACGAAAGTATATTAGCAAGATCCCCCCAACATGAGCCTTGGCCGCATCATGAAAACTTAGATCCGTTATCGTTTAAGAAAATTTACACAGATAGAGATTCGCCTGGCGCACTTCCTAGTGCAGACCGTGTTGTTACTCCAGATACGTTTGACAAAAATTTACAAGGTAGAAAATCGAGTGGATATGTACAAGGCAGCGGCGGCAATGTTAGTACAGGAAATTCTAGTCGTCCAGGCGGCAGCGGACAAGCGCCTGTACCTCCAGGAGACTATAACAGTGACTATGTGTTTGATGAAAATATAGGAGCATTAAGTGAAAAATATGAATCTCGGGGCGATCCTGGTATTATTGGATGGGATAGTACCGGTGGCTGGAGCTACGGAAAATACCAACTTGCAGCAAATACAGGCTCACTAAATGAATTTCATAATTGGTTAAAAAATAAATACCCTGAATTAGAATCACAACTGTATGCTGCTGGCGGCCCAGCTGGAGGAAGAGCAGGTAGTGCAGCATATAAAGAAGCTTGGTCTTTAGTAATGGGTACAGACGAAGGCGGTGAGGTACAAAGCCAGTATGCAGGATTGAAATACTATGTCCCTGGAGCTAAACGTATCTTAAATGGTTCCGGAATTAATCTTGCACTTCGGTCTATAACAGTCCGTCAAGCAGCATTTTCTACAACAATACAACACGGAGCAGGCGGCGCATCAAAAGTTTTTCGAAATGCATTAGCCGGATTGGGATTTACATCAACTGATATAACTGCAACAGTGCCTACTGACGCAGCGTTAATTAGAGCATTATATTCCGAACGCCGCGCTGAGCATGGCGGCAAATATTTCCCTAGCAGCAGTGAAGGTATTAGAAATAGTGTTGTTAACAGATTTCATAATGAAGAAGCAGATGCAATTAGAAGTTTAAACGAAGAAATTTTAATTGCACAAGCAACACCTCCGACTTCAGATCCAACAGATAATAGTGCAGGCACTAACACAGTAGCACCTCATCGTAGTGCTGTTTAATTAAGGTAAATATAGTATGAGCCAATTAGAAAAAAATCTTTATAAACGTGTTACAGTAAGCCAGCCTACTCAAACAGCCACAGCTGGCAGAAAATACAGAGGTTTTTCAACAGTTGCAGATAGTAAAAGTTATAGCCTGTATGACTTTGAACTTATTAAACAAGATTTAATTAATCATTTTCATATACGCCAAACTGAAAAATTAAGCGATCCTACTTTTGGTACGATTATTTGGGATATACTATATGAACCTTTTACTGTTGAAGTTCAAGAAGCAATTATTGAGGATGTTACCCGTATTATTAATTACGATCCTAGAATAACCGCTGAAAATATTGTTATTGATACTTACGAACAAGGTATACAAATTGATTGCACTATAACAGTACTTCCTTTTGGTATAACAGACCAATTACGCTTTAAATTTGATAAAGAAAACGGACTTCTTTAAATTTAAAAATTAAATACACACATTATCATTTCAGGTAAATACATTAGTAAACAAGGAAAATGATATGTCTTCAAATGATAGACAGTCCAGGCTATTAGTAGCTGAGGACTGGAAACGAATTTACCAAAGCTTTAGAAACGCAGATTTCCAAAGCTACGATTTTGATAATCTAAGACGCACAATGATTAACTATCTGCGTCAAAACTATCCAGAAGACTTTAACGATTACATTGAATCGAGTGAATATCTTGCGCTAATTGATATGATTGCTTTCCTTGGGCAAAATCTATCATTCCGTATTGATTTAAACGCTCGTGAAAACTTCCTTGAAACAGCAGAGCGTAGAGAAAGTGTATTACGTCTAGCACGTATGCTATCTTACAATCCCCGCAGAAATCAAGCAGCTAACGGCTTGCTTAAATTTGACACAATTAAAACAACTGAAAATATTTTAGATAGTAATGGTTTAAACATGGCAGGTATTACTGTTAAGTGGAATGACCAAACTAACTCAAACTATTTTGAACAATTTATTAAACTCTTAAACTCAGCATTGCCACTATCTAATTCAATTGGCAATCCTCTAAAGTCAGCATTAATTGCAGATGTACAAACGCAAAAATATCGCTTAAATGCTACAAATACTGGACAAGCAATATATCCGTTTACTAAACGTATTGAAGGCGTAAGCACACGTTTTGAAGTAGTAAGTACTGACATTTTGGGTGAAGATATTATAGAAGAAGCACCGCTTCCAGGTAACAGTCCTGCATTTTTGTTTAGAGATGACGGACAAGGCGCCGGCAGTAATAACACTGGATTTTTTATGCACTTCCGTCAAGGTAAACTTGAAAAAGGAAACTTTGCAGTAAGCAATCCAACACCAAATCAAGCAGTAGCAATTGACGCTGAAAATATTAACGATAGTGATGTGTGGTTGTTTTCACTAAACAGCACAGGATTTGAAAGCAGTGAATGGACAAAAATTGACTCAACTGAAGGCAATAACGTTATCTATAATAGTTTGTTTAATAAAACTAGAGATGTATATGCTGTAACAACACGTATCGGTGACAGAATTAATTTAAACTTTAGTGACGGTGTATTTGGAAATTTACCAGCTGGCAACTTTAACGTATACTACAGAACTAGTAATAATATACGTAGTGTAGTTACACCTTCAGCATTAAGCACAATAAGTATTGATATTCCGTACCAGTCAAGAAACGGATCTGCACAAACACTTACAGTAGGGCTCAAATTAAATTACACAGTTAGTAATGGCACAGCAGCTGAAACAAGTACAGAAATTAAACAAAATGCACCTGCGACTTATTACACACAAAATAGGTTAATTACTGGCGAGGACTATAATATAGGTCCTTTAGCAATTAGTCAAGACATCATTAAAACTAAAAGTTCAAATAGGATATCGAGCGGCATCAGTCGGTTCTTTGACTTAAAAGACGCAAGCGGAAAGTATTCAAATACTAGTTTGTTTGCAGACGATGGTGTAATTTATAAAGAAGAATTTACTGAAAAACAATCATTTACGTTTGCAACACAAACAGATATTGAAGGTGTTATATACAACACAATTGAAGATATATTAAAAAGTACAACTTCGCAGAACTTCTATCTAGCAAAATATCCAAAGATTATTGTTAGTGATCTTAACGCTACTTGGCTACAGTCTAGCAATAGCACAAATCAATCATTAGGTTTATTACAAGATGTTGATTTTAATCCTTACACAGTAGGCGAGTTTACTGCAAACAGTTTGCGGCTATTGGAAGCAGGGTCGATGTTAAAGTTTGTTGCCCCTGTAGGTAAGCACTTTATGGCAGACGGCACATTAATGACAGACGGCACAGGCACTGACCACTTAGGCAAAACATCATACAAATGGTGCAAAGTAATTTCTGTAACAGGCGCTGGCACAGTAATAGACGAAGATGGAATTTCTCCTATTGCAGTAAACGAGGTCATACCATCGGATGCAATACTACAACAAGTTATACCAAATTTTTCTAAGGTACTAATTAACGACATAAAAACACAATTAATTGACCAAGCATTTGAATATAAAGACTTTGCTTTACGTTATGATCAATACGACAGACAGTGGAAATTAGTATTAGCAGAAGACATTAATACACTTAATACGTTTGCTACAGGTAAAGCAGGAGACATTACTGGTGAAAATCTTGATGCAAGTTGGATGCTATACTTTAAGACAGATGGTGAGAAATACACAATTACATACCGCAATTTAAGATATGTAATGGAAAGTGCAGAAGAAATTAGATTCTTCTTTGATGCTGCTGATAAAATTTATGATCCTGCAACAGGACAAATTGTTAGAGATAAAATTGATATCTTAAATATTAATCGTAAGCCAGGAGAATTAACTCCATTTACAAGAGACTTTAATTGGACAATTACTGATGCATATAGAGATACCGAAGGTTATCTAGATAGCCGTAAAATACAAGTCCAATTTATTGACCTCGATGATGACGGCGTAATTGATGATCCTGATATTTTTGAGCAAATTGTCGGCGAAGAAGATACAACTATTCTTACAAAAGACAAACTAATATTTCAAAAGAAATATACCACAACTGACGGAGTAGAAGACTTTAAGTATTTTGCAAACACAACTGCCGAAATAATAGTAATACAAAACGAAGCAGCTATCGTTCCGTACAGCACACGTTTAGAAGGACAAATTTTTTATCTAATTGACGAAGATATATTTAGAAAGCTTAATAAAGTACTAAACAACACTATAATTAACACTGATTATAAAGCATACTTCGGACGTGCTGATTTAAAGTTCCATTACATCCATGTTGCCGATAGTGGATACAGAATTGACCCAAGTGCAAGTAATATTATTGATACATATATCTTATCTAAGACTTACGATACTCAAGTAAAACAATATATCAGCGGAACAACTTTAATACAACCTAAGCCGCCGAGTAATGATGAATTGTTTAGAAGCTATGGCACAGCAATAAACAAAATAAAAAGTTTAAGTGACGAAGTAATTTATCATCCTGCAAAGTATAAAATCTTATTTGGCGATAAAGCTCCAGGTGATCTGCAAGTTAAGTTTAAGATTGTTAAAAATCCTAGTATGGTTATTAACGATAATGAACTTAAATCAGACATAATTGAAGCTATTAATAAGTTCTTTGATATTGAAAATTGGGACTTCGGAGAGACGTTTTACTTTCAAGAGCTTAGTGCCTATATTATAAATGGGCTGTCTCCTAAACTGGTAAGTATACTAATAGTACCGCGCCAAACTACACAATCGTTTGGTAGCCTATTTGAAATAAAAAGTGAGCCAGATGAAATATTTGCAAGTGCAGCTAAGGTGAGTGATATCGAAACAATTGATCAATTAACAGCAACTAATTTACAAGCTAGTGGAACAATAATTAATACTGTTGCGACTAGTATAACGTCAGGAATATCAAGCAGTGCATCGACACCTGCAACAACCACAACTGCAACAACTGCAACAACTACAACAACTACACCATCAACAGGCGGAGGCTATAGTTACTAATGGCTAAGAATGATCAGAACGAAAGCGCACTACCTGTTCCAGGACAGAATAATAAAATTACTGCAAGTGATTTTTTACCAAAGTTCTTTAGAACACAAGCAAATAAAAAGTTCTTACAAGGAACACTTGACCAACTTATACAACCCGGCGTTGCTGAAAAAGTAAATGGTTATTACGGTAGAAAAACAGCCAAAGCATACAAAACTACAGACAATTATGTCGATGACATAAGTGCTAACCGAACTAACTATCAGTTAGAGCCTGCGACAGTTATCAAAGACAATTATGATAATGTAACTTTTTATAAAGATTATAATGATTACATAGGACAACTTAGTAACTATGGCGCCACTACAGATAATCACAGTCGTTTAAACAGTCAAGAAACTTATGCGTGGAACCCAAATATCGACTGGGATAAGTTTGTAAACTTCCGAGAGTACTACTGGATGCCAAACGGTCCTATTAGTGTTCCTGTAAGAGGACAAAGCAGAGATATTGTTAGTACGTACACTGTTACTACAGAAGACCAAGGCGATAATATTGCTTATGTATTTAATGATGGTCTCGTCCGAAACCCTAGCTTAAAAATATTCCGTGGCCAAACATATCGTTTTGTTATTGATGCTATAAACCATCCAATGGCAATTGCACTTAGTAGAACGTTTACTCCTGGAATAACAGTTGACACTAATGTTAGTACACTGTATAATGACGGTATAACTATCTATGATGAAGAGGGTAATATTACAACCAGTAGTTATATTGAAAAAGGCACAATTGAATTTACTGTTCCTTCCAATGCTCCTGATGTACTGTATTATATCAGTAAAAATTCTGTTGATACGAGTAACTTTATTAAAGTTTACGATATTGAAGAAAATACATTCCTTAATGTCGCTGAAGAAATACTAGGTAAGAAAACTTACAAAAGTGCAAATGGTGTAGAATTATCCAACGGAATGAAAATTAAATTTCAAGGTGATGTATTACCTGCTACGTATGACACCAATGATTGGTATGTAGAAGGTGTTGGTGAAAAAATTAAATTAATTAAAGATCAAGATCTAATTATTCCAGCTGCATACAGCGAAATTAACCGCATAGCATTCGATGCTGATAACTTTGATACATTGCCTTTTAGTGACGCAACAGCATATGCAACTAATAAAGATTATATTGTTGTTAACCGTGCAACTCCAGATAGAAATGCATGGAGTCGGTACAATAGATGGTACCACAAAGATGTAATTTTAAAAAGTTTTGAACTTAATAATTTAGCAGGAGATGTAGATGAAACTTCTCGTGCAAAACGTCCTATTATAGAATTTGAAGCAGGATTAAAGTTACACAATTTTGGCGCATATGCTAAAACTGACGTTGACTTAGTTGACACATTCACGACTGATGTGTTTAGTACTATTGAAGGTGAAATAGGATATAACATTGACGGTATTAATCTTGCTGATAATATGCGTATTTTGTTTACAGCAGACACTGATACATTAGTGAACGGAAAAATATACCAAGTTAAATTTGTTAAAATTGGAAATAGCAGACAAATTAGTTTAATTGAAACTACTGATACATTGCCTATTGATCTTGAAACAGTATTAATTACACAAGGCTTAATAAATGCAGGTAAGAGTTATCACTACCATAATAATAAGTGGGCTACTGCACAAGAAAAGACAACACGTAATCAAGCTCCTACTTTTGAAGTATGCGACAAAAATGGTAACAGTTTCAGCAATGAAACATATTATGGTTCGACTACATTTAAAGGCACTAAGTTATTTTCATACAGTATCGGCGAAGGTATTGTAGATACTGAATTAGGATTTGCATTAGATTATAAGTCTATTAATAATTCAGGCGACATTGTTTTTGATTTTAATTTATTATCTGATACATTTACTTACCAGACAGATACTGATTTGTATACGCAGCATATTAAAAGCGGCTATTTAAAGAAATATAGTTCGCTTACTAAATTTAAGTATGTAAATGGATTTAGTGATATTCCTACTATTAGTAAGCAGTATGTTGTAAGAGAGTATTCTGCAACTAGCACCCAGATTAATAATTTTATAATTGACGTTTACAATAAATCAAGTAGTATTATTGACTTAAAATTAGTTGTAATTGTAAACAATAAATTACAATTAATTAATACTGATTACACAATTGATAAAACTAATAGTAATGCAGTTGTTATCTTTGTAAAAGACTTAGTAGCTACTGATGTTATTAAAATTAAGACAGATAGTAAAACTATTAAAAATTCCAATGGATATTACGAGTTTCCATATAACTTAGAACGTAATCCTTTAAACGATGATGTTAATCAATTTACATTAGGCGAAGTAGTTGACCATGTTGACAGTATGTTAGAAGACATTCCTAACTACACAGGTGCATTTCTTGGATCAAGTAACCTGCGTGATTTAGGTGATTTAGATCGCTACGGTAAACGCTTTGTTAAACATAGCGGCCCAATTAATTTGCCACTGTACCATGTAACTAATAAAGATTATAATATTGTAAAGGCATTAAAATATTCTAGAAAAGAGTATTCAAGATTTAAGAAAGTATTTTTAGACACTGCTGCTACATTAGGTTATGATGGTCCTATAAAAGGACACGTTGATCTTATATTAAAAACTGTTAATAGTGATAAATTAAAGTCGCAGCCTTTTTACTTCTCTGATATGCTTCCAGCTGGAGCAGCTAATAAACTAACATACACTATATTAGATAAGAGAACAACAGAATATCCGATTACCGCCGACTTTAACTTAACAGAGTTAAGTGCAAAAAGTGTAACTGTTTATTTAAACGGCGTACAATTAACGCACATTAAAGATTACAATTTTAATATTGCAGGGTATGTTTCAATTAATGCCGGACAGATAGAAACTGATTTAATTGAAATACACGAATACGATAGTACTGATGGTAGCTTCATTGCTCCTACTCCTAGTAAACTAGGATTGTTTCCTAAGTATTATCCTGAACTAACAATAGACGATACTGTGATTGCAGCAGAGCCAGAAACTACTGGTCCGTTTAAGCTATACGGCGAAGATAGTGCAACTGGTACTAGAGGTTGGTTCTATCCTGTGTACACTACTAAGAGTGCAGCAGGCACCGGCGCATTATCTAAGTCTTATACATTTGCAGGAATGAACAAACTGTTTTATATTCCTGCAACAGGTGCAACACTTGCTGGCATTGATGATATCGAAGTTATTGAATACCCAGTCGGCGTCGCATTTATCAGAGGCCATGACGGTAGCTATATTAAAGCGTATAAAGACTTTAGAGATGAATTATTATTAGAATTAGAAAAGAGAATCTTTAATAACATTAAAGCAGAATATTCAACTGATAGATTAGACGTTAATACATTTGTTGGCGGAGAATTTAGAACGAATGAATTTACTAAAACTGAAATTGACAATGCAATGCTTGGTGATTTTACGCAGTGGCTACAGCAAAACTTAAATAATCAAACTTACACGACTAATACGTTTTATAATAGAGAAAATAATTGGACATTTAACTACCAAGATACTACTTCGCCAGACGGTAACGTAAACTCGGGATACTGGAGAGGCATGTATGTTAGGGCATTTGATACTGATCGCCCGCATAGTCATCCTTGGGAAATGCTTGGTCTAACAACTAAGCCAAGTTGGTGGAATACAGTTTATGGTCCTGCACCTTATACAGGTGATAACTTAGTACTTTGGAGAGACTTAGAAAAGGGACGCATTGCTGATCCTAAAAACACTAGGATTGATCTTAACTATGCACGTACTGGATTAACTAGTTTTATCCCAGTTAACAGCCTCGGCAAATTACTATCACCACTAGATAGCAGATATGCAAAAGACTTCCAAGTGCAAAATGCTACACAAAACTTTAAATTTGGAGATTATGCTCCTGTTGAAAACGCATGGCGGAGAAGTTCTGAATATCCTTTTTCTGTACTAACAGCTATGCTATTAAACAAGCCTGCTAAAACAATGGGATTAGGGTTTGATGTTTCAAGAGTGTCTAAGAATTTAGCAAATCAGTGGGTAAACGTAGATACAAACGCACCTATTGTAATTAAGGATTTAACATTACCAAATACAGTTGAATCACTTGCACGAACTAACACAGCAGGATTAGTAAACTATATTTACAATCTTGTAGCAAGCGATATATTATCAGTTTACGATGGATACAAAACTAACCTTGCAGGAATTACTAATCAACTCGGTATTAAAATTGCAGGTTTTACAAGTAAGGAAAAGTTTAATTTAATACTTGATAGCAGGTCGCCGACACAGTCAATAACACAGGATGGTATATTTGTCCCACAAGAAAACTACCAAGTATTTTTAAATACAAGTAGTCCTATTGAACTAGCAATATACAGTGGTATTATTGTAGAACGTGTTGAACTAGGGTATATAGTAAGAGGATACAACTCAGAAAAACCATACTTTGAATATTATCCTGCACTACATGGATCGTCTACAAGTACTGTAACAGTTGGCGGAATATCTGAAAAAGTAATTGAATGGGATAGTAGTACTGCTTACATCTCCGGCGAAATAATATTAAATAATAATGCATATTATAGAGTTGTTACTTCATTTACTAGTGATAGAACATTTGACACTGATAATATAGTTAAGCTTCCTGCACTTCCTCTTACTGGTGGAAGAACAGCATCATTTAAGAAAAACTTTGATATCAATGCACTTACAAGAATTCAGTATGGTACACGACTTGACACAGTGCAAGAAGTTATTGACTTTATATTAGGTTATAATGTAAGACAAAAAGAAATTGGATTTAATTTTGAAAATGTTATTGCTGGAACTAACGAAGTTGAAAATTGGAATTACGCAGCAAAGCAGTTTTTATTCTGGACAACACAAGGATGGTCCGATAACTCGCTAATTGCATTAAGTCCTGCTGCAAACTTATTAGAATTCCAAAAAGACTATGTTATAGTTGATAATATTAAAGACGAGTTTTATGGATATAGTCTACTTAAAGCAGACGGACTATTCTTAGATTCAGAGTTTACCAGTTTATTAAGAGACCAAAACAGCTTTGGTCTCGAAACAGTTGGTACTGATGAAGGTCTATATCATGTGTCTTTACCGTTAATACAAAAAGAACACGTTGTATTAATAGACAATATTACTGACTTTAACGACACAATTTATAATCCAAGTACAGGTTACAGACAAGAACGAATCCGTGTAAATGGTTACAGATCAGATAACTGGAATGGCGGATTAAATATTCCGGGATTTGTTTATGACGATGCAAGCTTTACAGATTGGGCACAATGGAAAGATTACAAGATTGGTGATATTGTAAAGTACAAGCAGTATTACTATGTTGCAACAGTTAACGCAAATGGCACACAAAACTTTAATTCAGCTAACTGGTATAAGTTAAGCGAAAAACCTGAGTCACAGTTAATGACTAACTTTGATTACAAAATTACACAGTTTACAGACTTTTATGATTTAGATTCAGATAGCTTTGATACTGAGCAGCAAAAAATGGCGCAGCATTTGATAGGTTATCAGAAGCGCCAATATCTTGCTAACATTATTAATGATGATGTAAGTCAGTTTAAATTCTACAGAGGTGCAATTGCAGACAAAGGCACAATGAATGTGTTTACTAAATTGTTTGATGCATTGGGTAATACTGCCGACAATTTGGAATTCTACGAAGAATGGGCAATCCAAGTTGGCCGGTACGGCGCAATTGACGATGTGCAGCAAGTTGGATTTAATTTAATACAAAAAAATATCCAAGAGTCGCCCCAAGCAATTGAGCTTGTAACCACTCTGCCTGAAACTAACTATGATAAGATTTATAGAATTAAACCAAACAACGTATACGATCAGCCTGCAGGGTATACACACGCACCGTTTCCTACTAAATCACTAACTAATGAATTTATTAGAACCTCTGGGTATGCAAATGAAAATGATGTTGACTTTATTGTTGGCTCCTTGCAAGACCTTGCAGACGTTGATACTAATCAAATTAAATTAGGCGATACTATGTGGATAACTGACACGGACAATAAGAGTTGGTCAGTTATGCAACTAACACGAGGACTTGTAAATGCAATTAGCATAGAAACTGATATTTCTAATTTTGCAGCCAACGGATTAAATTTAGTAGAAATAACACTAGATAAATGGGCAGTAAGTTTATTTACAGTTGGTGACTATGTTAGTATCAGAGGAGCGCAACAGTATACTATTAACGGGTTATACGAAATTGATAATATTAATCTTAATAAGATACAACTAAGAGTTCCACTAAACAGCGGCATCCAAGCTGTTACTATTGAAGATAATATAAGTTTTGCAATGTCATTACTAAGAACTATAAGAGTAAGTGATACAGCAGGCATTAATGCAGCAACAAATCAGGATATATACGACAAACAGCGATTGTGGATTGACAATTATAAAGGCGATTGGGGTGTATTAGAAAATAATTCTGTATATTTAAATTCGCAAACAATTACAAATCCGTCAGATTACGACAGCACGGATCAAGGGTTTAGTGACAGTGTTGCCGTAACCGAAAGTAATACTAATGTTTTTGTATCAGCACCAAATGACTTAAACGGAAAAGTTTCAGTATACCGTAGAACACAAGAACAGTCTAATTTAATACTAGATCAAGAAATTATACTAGTCAATGATGACCTTTTTGTTAGTACAAATTCTGCCTTTGGCAAAAGTGTAGCAGTATCGCCAGACGGTGAATATCTTATTGTAGGTATTCCGAAAGCTAGTAATGTTAAAACTAATCTATCTTATAAAACAGATGCAAGTACAGGAGCATCTACGTTTGACTTTCAACCAGATGCATCGTATGTTAAGAATAATATTGTACGGTATCGAGAAAGTTTATGGTCAGCAAATAGAGAAGTGTTACCGCAGATTGCAAATCAGCCATTTAGTACATTTGACACATATGTTAATTTAGCATCCGCAGCAGATGCTGATAGTACAACATTAAATCTTTTAGTTGCAGGTGATCCGGGATTAGCAACTAACACAACAAGTCACATGTTAGTGCGGGCACCAAAAGATATGTATATTGGAACAACAGCCGGTGACACAATTAACTTATTTTGGAACCAGCGTAGTTTTACATTCCCAACATTAGATAACTATATTCCGTTTGAAGGGCTTATTCCAGAAATTACTGGAGCATTTTTAAGTCAAGATCATACTATTGTTGAAAAAATTGATCATGTAATGTTTGTTGAAACTTTTGTATCATTACCGGTTGTAGGATCTATAGTAACAACTGATACAGGTAGTGCAGAAGTAGCATATGTAGGCAAGCGCCTAGACAGTGCAGTTGTTTATGTTAAAAACACAAATGGTGTTTTTAATGTTACTGGCGAAATGTTTATTAATGAATTAGACTTTGTAGGATTTTATTCAGAAGCAGACACATATGCTACAAGTGCAGTACTAGGCGGCTTCTGGATGATTAATACAGGATTTACTTATTCAAACAATAGTGTGTATTATGAACAAGGCCGAGGCTTAGTGTATGCTGATGTTAAACTACAAGGCTCAGTAAGAGCTATTAATAACTATTATAATATTCAAAACACAGTCGGCACAATTGGTACATATGTTACTAACAAAAATAATGTAAGCTATATTGAACAATTGTCATATCGAGGTGATCCGTCAGGCGCTGATGCACAAGACGGTGTTGAGAGAGATTTACTGAGTAATAAATGGGTAGCTAGAGTAGGCAAGACATTTAGTGATTATTTAACAATTGGTGAAACACAAGAGTTCCGTTTATACAATCTTGACAACAGAATTATTGATGTTGCAAGTGCAGGATTTACATATGATATTCTAAACAAAGCACAAACTGTTGCTGATATATGGGACGGATACATTGACTTTACGTTAACAGAATTTGACTTCCAAGGCTTTGGATACGAGCCTCAAGTAGGCGACACAATTTCGGATGTACAAACACCCCGTGATGGCACAGGTGGCCTTGCATTAACAACAATTACTACAAGTACTGCTGAAGTTATGTTTATAAAACGTAATTTTAATAGTATTAGAGTTTATGTAAAAGTCTTAACTGGCGAGTGGACAGAACAATCGAACATTGGACGCTATCAAGTTTACAGAGAAGCAAATGTTGGATTACGCGGTGCCACTGATATTGGCCGCACAATTGGCACAATAACTGACATTAATAATAGTATAGTAGTAGGTAATACATTAGTTGGCAAATTAGTAGTGTTCGAACATAACAATAACTTTAATATTGTTACTACACCGACTATTGTTGATGAAGAATATTGGTTCTTTGATGAAACTACAGAAGAAGGTGTCCAGCGTTTACCAAATCCTCCATATACCTTAAACAAAGATTACACACAAGTATATAATATTCTTGCAGAGAAAACAGGTACAAGTCCTGTACTAGCAAATGAAGGTGCAGTTGCTATATATAGAAGACTGCGAGATGGTACTTATAGATTACAGCATACATTAGTGTCAGAATATAGAGTATCAAACAGACACTTTGGTGACAATGTTGCAATAGTACAAACTGGAAATTATTATACTTTATTAGTTGCTAGTAATAGTGTTGCAAGTGCAAATGAAACAGATAGTACAGGTAGGCGTGTACACCCTGGCGCAATTGAAATATTCCGTCATGGTACACTAGCAACTGATAGTTTTAAAGGCGAATACAAACTAAGTGCATATGTGATTGATGATGTTGTAATATATAAAGACGATTATTATATTTGCCTTAAAGCAACAACAGCAATACAAAATGTTATACTTGATCCAATTTACTGGAATAAAATTAGTTGGAAGCACGGCAAGGATTCAAACTATCGCGGAACATTTGATAATACTTACACTTATAAAACGGGTAATATTGTTGTAGTAAGTAATACATTATGGAAAGCAGCAACTAATGTAGCAACAGGTGCAGCAACACCAAGTTCGTCAAATAACTCTTGGACAAGTATTAGTACTAATGTTGATTATTTAGGCTACTTGCCAAATCTAACTGCAAATGCATTTTATAATGAAACTGTATTTGATCCTATCGAAAACATACTAGAATTTAGTAAGAGCTTTGATATTAGTAATGATGCACAAGTGTTAGTAGTAACAAGTAATCAACAAGAAGTAGAAAATGATAGCACAGTAAGAACAAAGCTTGTGATTTATCGTGCAGTAGGAGATAAATTCCAAGTAGATCAAGTAATAACTGCTCCTAATGATATTACCGGCTGGGCTGACAAAGTTGCACTAAATCCTAAAGGCACACAGCTTGCAATTAGTTCAATGTTAAACGATACAAGTAAAGCTAACCAAGGTGTTGTAGATGTTTACACACAAACTAATGGCACATTTACTTTAACACAAACACTAACACCTCCACAAAATGAAGAAAGTGAAGGCTTCGGCTTTGGACTAGACTTTGGCATAGATAACTTAGTAGTATCGAGTTTAAATGGCGACCAAGTAATACCAACTACATTTGATGTTACGGTATATTCTGTAACTGAAGATACTGCAACAACGTTTGACAACGAGTTTACAAATTTTGCAAACGTAAAACTTGACAAAGGTGTTGTTTATGTATACGAAACAGTTAACAACAGTTTAATATATTCAGAGCAATTTGTTTATCCGTTAACACAAACTACCTTCGGCGAAAACATTTATGCCAACGGCAATCACGTTTATATTGGTATGCCAGATCAACTTATAGATTCAACAGGCGGCACCGACGCGAATGACACAGCTGGAAACAAAGGGCAATTGCTTGACTTTAGAAAAAATAAAAATACATTTGCATGGAACATAATTAGCGAAGGCATTACTCCAGTAGACGTAGATAACATTCAAGGAATGTTTTTATACAACAAGCGTGAGAATACTATTGTAAGTTATATTGATTATATTGATCCAGTACAAGGTAAAATAGCTGGCCCAGCAGATCAAGAAATTACATTTAAAACTCCGTTTGATCCTGCTGTATACAATACAGGTAATCTTTTAGATAACTCAGTTGACCCTAACAGGGCATGGTGCGAGACACACGTTGGACAAGTATGGTGGAATATTAGTACTGCTAAATTTACTCATGCATATCAAGGTTCAACTACATTCCAAAAAAATAACTGGAATAAATTAACTCCTAATGCGAGAATTGATATATTTGAATGGGTAGCAAGTAACTTTATTCCTAGTGTTTGGGATAGTATAGCAGATACTCCTTCCGGCATTGAAGCGAAAATTAGTGGCACGAGTTTATTTGGCGATACTAAATATTCTACTAAAATAATATATAACGAAGTTAGTAAAACATTTAGTAATGTATATTACTTTTGGGTAGTTAACAAAGTTACAGTTCCTGTTATGGAACACAGAAAATTAAGCATCAGTGATATTACATCACTTATTGAGAATCCAAGACTACAAGGATATCCTTTTGTAAGTTTGCTTTCTGATAGCAAGTTTGTAATCAATAATTTTGATACGTTCCTCGATAATGACGATTTAGTATTGAACATTAAGTATTCAACAGGACCCAAGAAGACACAAAATACACACAGTCAATACAAACTAATATCAGATGGGTTAAACACAAGTAAGCCTGATGCAGATATTGAACGCAAGTGGTTTGACAGCTTAATTGGCTTTGATAGTAATGACAGAATTGTTCCAGATCCAACTATATCTGTTAAAAATCGTTATGGTGTACAAAACCGCCCAAGACAAAGTATGTTTGTTAATCGATTTGAAGCACTAAAGCAGACTATTGAAAGAATAAATCTAAAGTTAGCTGAAAGTCTAGCAGTTGACCAATTTGATATTACTAAGTTAGCACAAAAAGATATTGCTCCGACTGTAATATCTAGAGAATATGACCTAGTAACAGACACGTTATCTGAACTTACTTTTGTAAGCACAAATAAGATTACTCCGGCTACACTAACACCTGTAATTACTAACGGCAGAATATCTAGAATTAATATTACTAATTCTGGCAGAGGATACAAAGTAGTTCCTACTTTTAAAATTAGCAGCAGCTCCGGACAAGACGCTAATTTTAATGTTACTATTAATAACTTAGGACAGGTTATTTCTGCTACTATTACTAATCAAGGTAGCGGATACGATGCAACTACAAGTATTACTGTTAGACCATTTACAGTACTAGTTAGTGCTGACGAAAGTGTGCAAGATAAATGGGCATTATATTCGTGGAACGGAACTGTTTGGTTTAGAAGAAAACTACAAAGTTATAATACAGAATTGTATTGGAATTATGTTGACTGGTACGCACGTGGATATAATCAGTTTACACATATTAATGACACAATTATTGGTTCTTACCAGTTGCCTTCATTAGAAAATAACCTTGGCGACATTGTAAAAATTGAAAATGTAGGATCAGGAGGTTGGCTACTATTAAGAAAAGTAGATGACCAAGATACCGAAGACTACACAATTAATTATGATACTATTGGCCGAAAGAATGGAACTTTACAATTTAAGGATACGTTGTACGATTACAGTAAGAATACTGTAGGATTTGACAACCGTAGCTTTGATAGTAATTTTTATGATAATAACCCAAGCGTAGAATTAAGAATTATACTCGGAGCTATTAGGGATAATATTTTTGTAGGCGAGTTAGAAGTTGAATATAATAATTTGTTTATGGCTGCGTTACGTTATGTAATGTCAGAACAGCAATCAGTTGATTGGATGTTTAAAACAAGTTTTGTCAAAGCAAAGCACAACAGAGAAACATTAAACCAAAAAGACATTACATTTAACAATGATAATCTTGCAAGCTATCAAAACTTTGTTGAAGAATTTAAACCTTATTCAACAAAGATAAGAGAATTTGTTAGCGAATACAATGCAATAGATCCTACGAACAGTAGTGTTAGTGATTTTGATTTACCACCAGTATACAATAGCATTACTAAAACAATTGATCCGAGTAGAGCAATTATTTTAGACGGCACAATTAAAAGAGCAAACTTAGACACTACTAGTTACCCTAGAAAAAACTGGAATGATAATCACGGTTATCAAATAACTGGAATTAAACTAGGCAATGGCGGCAGTGGATTTACTTATGAACCTGTTGTTACTTTAGTTGGCGGCAACGGAACAGGCGCAACAGCAAAGGCATATTTAGGTTATGGAAAAATTACTAGTATTAAAGTAACAAATCCAGGATCTGGATACACAAGCGCACCGACAGTTGTTATATCGGGATCACAAACAGACATAGGAACTGTTGCTAACGCAACTGCTATTTTAGGTAACGGATTAGTAAGAAGTCCAAGTATCAAAATTAAGTTTGACAGAACTAGCGGAAAAGTTACATTTAGTACACTTGCAAAAATTGAAACCTTTACTGGAACAGGATTTGAAAATAGATTCTTCTTAGAATGGCCAATGAATCTAGATACTAAGAAAGTTAATGTATATGTGGATAATATTTTACAATTGCGTAGCAAGTATACATTTACAAATATTGAAAATACTGACAAAACTTATATTAGGAATCAAGGCAAGGTGTTATTTACAACTCCTCCGAAAGTAAATACAGTTGTGCGTGTTGAATACAACATTCCTTTAAGCATGTTAAGTGCAGAAGATAGAATAACACATGCATACAATCCAGTGGCAGGCATGTATGGCACTGATTTTGCACAATTAATGACAGGCACAGATTATGGCGGAGTTGAAGTACGCAGTTTTGACTTTGATGGCCCTGCTGGTTTTGACACAGCCGGCTGGTATACTGATAATTGGGATGAATTTGATAATACTTTTGAAGATGAAGTATTTACAGCAGACGGATCTACAATTGCAGTACAATTAAGTGCTCCATTAGCAGATGGAGTTGTTTATAATCTTTATAAAAACGGCGTAAGAATTGACGATCCTAACTTTGATTTAGGAACTGCAACTAATGTAAATGCTATTACAAACAGTATTACAGGCGATGGCATAACTGACATAGTATATGTACAAGACTTAGAAATAACTCTATTAGACAACGATATATTCGTTGTAAGAAAAACCTCAAGTGATGGTAGTGTTATTCCTGATACTAACAGTTATGATACTGCACTAAGTGGCGGCAACTTATCTTACACATCAGCACGTGGTATTGCAGCAGAAGAAATTATTGTAGACGGCGACGGTTTTGTTACACCTACTACTTCAGGAGGCCCTGAGGAAATTGTACCTGGACAGATTCTAGACACATTAGATATCAAGGTATTTACAAGAGACAGTAAAGGCCAGGGTATTATTAACAGTCAAAGTTATATAATGCAAGCTAACAGCAATCTAACTTACAGATTAGGAGTTACTCCAAATAGTAAAGATGCTGTAATTGTAAAAGTTGCTAATAATATATTACCACAAACTGATTATACAATTAATTGGGCTGCAGGCGAAGTAACACTTAATACAGTAACAGTAGGAGCAGAACTTAGTATTGTAACAGTTGCGCAAGGTACACAGAATATACTAGACTTTGGACAGCTAATTGGTGATGGTTCCGCTACTGATTTTGAAACTACAGTTGATTGGGAAACTAACGTAACTGTTTACGCAAGCATTAACGGAGTACAACAAACAGTTATAGCGTTTAAATCAGAAACTGGTCCTAAGACAACTATCAGATTTGATGAAGTTGTTGCAGTAGGTGATGTAATTAATTATACTGTGTTCTCAGCAAATACACAAATTAACTATAGTCAAATTACTAAAGATACGTTTACTGGCGATGCAGCAACAACGGTATTTACACTAGCAAATGCACCACTGTATGCTATACCAACAGAACATAATGTAATTGTTAAAGTAAATAATACTATTTTAAGTGCAGGATACAATATACAGTATACGATTCCTGCAAACAGTCAAAGAGAATTTCCACTAGAAATATTCCAGATGCCAGCAGGTAGTTTAGATGTTTCTGATGTTAAGATATTCTTAAATGGCATTGCAATTACGACTCCGCTACAATGGCGTTTTGAAATTGCAAACAGCGCCATTACACTAGCAGACGAAGTCGGAGCACCTGGCGACTTACTAGAAATGTATGTGATAACAGACGGTGCATATAGGTTAAATGGAACTGCAATAACATTAGATGCAGCACCAGCAGCTGGAGCAGTAATTGAAGTAATTCAATTTACTAACCACAACTTGCTAGGCCTTGAGCGTATGACTTATGATGTAGTTAACAGAGCTACGCTACTTGAAACAGATGTTGATTATGTTACGTACAATAGATTAACAGTTGGTGAAATTACGTTACGTAAGCCTGCAATTGATGCAGAATATGTTTGGGTAAGTGTAAACGGCGAACTGTTAACACCTAGTGTAGACTATGCTATAACTAGTGACAGGCTAAAAGTTCAATTAGTAAGAACACCAGCAGCTGATGATATTATAGACGTTATTCACTTTACTTCTGCAGCAAGTACAGCTAAATTTGCATATAGACAGTTTAAAGATATGTTGAATAGGACACATTTTAAGCGTCTTGATAAAGCAGCTACTAAACTAGCACAACCATTAAATTATTACGATTTAAGAGTTGAGTTAACCGATGCAAGCCAGTTGTCAGATCCAAACAAGGGACAAAATTTACCTGGTGTAATCTTTATTGATGGCGAGCGCATTGAGTACTTTGTAAAAGAAAGTAATACACTGCGCCAACTACGTAGAGGGACATTAGGTACTGGAGTTAAGAATACTTACACATTAGATACTAAGGTATACGATCAGAACATAAGTAAAACTATACCTTATAAAGATCAAACCTTGGCCCATAACGCTACAGCAGACGGCGCTACAAGCGAGTTTACAGTTAGTTACCCTGTTGCATCAATTAATGAGATTGAAGTGTTTGTGGCAGGCACACGTATGCGTAAGACTACGTTAGATGTGTTTAATCCTGTAACTGCACTAGATAGTCCAGAAGGGGATACTACAATTGTAGCAGACTTTACGTTTGATACAGAAACTAACGTAATTACATTACTTGCAACTCCTGCAAAAGATACAAGAGTAACAATTGTGAAAAAAGTGGGCCAAAGTTGGACAACTTTCGGAGAATCATTGGGTGATACAGAAAATAGTATTGCAAGATTCTTACGTGCAGGAACATCTGAGCTACCTGAATAAATACAGTATAGGAAAAAATTAAATGAGCGATAACATGCAGGACACAAACGGAGTACTAGTTCAGGGACATATTAAGATATTTGACCCTGAATCACAAAAGGTATACATTGACAAGCGCAATGCAATCCATTATGAGAATATGAGTATTGCACTAGCAGATAGTTTAGCAAACGCTGGAGCAGGATTTATATATGAAATGAGCTTTGGAAACGGCGGAACAAGCGTCGATCCAACTGGTATTATTACATATTTAACACCTAATAGCACAGGAACTAATGCAAGTCTATACAATCAAACCTATACTAAGGTTGTTGACGACAGAAGTGTAAACAACACTGATCCTGCAAGAAACAAACTAGAAACTAGACATGTTAGTGGAACAAACTATACTGATATTGTAGTAAGTTGTTTATTAGATTACGGTGAACCAAATGGACAAGATGCATTTGATACTGCAAGTGCAACAGACAGTGCGTATGTATTTGATGAATTAGGATTACGTAGCTATAGTGCAGCCGGAACAGGCAGACTGATTACACATGTTATTTTCCACCCAGTTCAAAAGTCACTTAACAGATTAATCCAAATTGATTACACAGTGCGTGTACAAAGTTTGGCAGGGTAAGGAATAAACTATGCCATATACAATAAGCTACACTGACACTGTTAATAAAGGAACAATAATTGTTGCTGATAACACTCTTAATAGTGAAACTACTTTAAACTTTCCTGGTCGTGGCACAACAGCATACGGTCAAGCAGTAAATGAAAACTTTTTACACTTATTAGAAAACTTTGCAAATACTACAGCACCGTTACGTCCAGTAGAAGGACAACTTTGGTATGACTCTACTCAAGGAGTAGATCAACTTAAAGTGTATGACGGAACTAACTGGGTAGCAAGCGGCGGACTTAAAAAAGCAAGTGCTGCTCCGGCAGTAGCAAACTCAAGCGCAGGCGACTTGTGGGTTAACACAGAAAGTCAGCAGCTATATTTGTTTACAGGCAGCTCGTGGGTACTTGTTGGACCAGACTTTAGTGATGGTCTACTAACAGGAGCCCAGGCCCAGGCAATTATAGGTACTGACGATATAACTTACAATGTATTATCAATTAAGGTCGAAGATCAGCCAGTAATTATTATTAGTAGCCAGAGCTTTGTTCCTAAAACTTCAATAAAAGGATTTAGAACAGGTATTAACCCTGGTATGAATATTGCTAACGAAGCAATTATTGGTGTACAAGCACTAAAATATTACGGAACTGCCGAAAAAGCAGAAGCATTAGTAGTCGGAAACACATCGATACCAGCAAGTAATTTTTTAAGAGGCAACGCAGCAAGTAGTACAGATTATCAATTAAGTGTTAAAAG
>Ga0308000_10000102_pt1 | contig 31358 bp, 30 predicted proteins | sample Neamet3_FD_203877 | JGI IMG/M metagenome (GOLD analysis project Ga0308000, IMG submission 203877) | Marine microbial communities from water near the shore, Antarctic Ocean - #3 | ecosystem: Environmental > Aquatic > Marine > Unclassified | place: Southern Ocean | collected 2014-06-04 | reverse complement strand
CCCCGCCTTCGATGTGCAGGCTGCGCCGCTCGGCCGCCGTGGCCTCGCGCAAGTTCAGGCCTAGGCGCTGCGCCGCCGGGGTGGCAGCGGGCGGCTCGGCGTCGCGCTCGCCGGCGCGGGCGCTGCGTTCGTCCTCAAAGGCCGCCACGGTCACGGTCAGGGTGCGCTCGGCCCCTTGACGCCACACCCGCACCGGCACCCGCGAACCGGGCGCGGTGCCGGCCACGATGCGCGGCAGGTCGGTCGAGCGTTCTACCGCTTTGCCATCGAAACTCAAAATCACGTCGCCGGGCTCGATGCCACCGCGCGCCGCCGGCGAGTTGTTTTCCACACCCCGGATCAAGGCCCCGGTGGCGCGCTGCAGGCGCAGCGCTTCGGCCGTCTCGCGGTCCACGGCGGCGATCGCCACGCCGATGCGCCCGCGCGTGACGCGGCCGGTGGCGCGCAGCTGGTCGGCAACCACCATCGCTTCGTCGATCGGAATGGCAAACGAGATGCCCTGAAAGCCGCCCGAGCGGCTGTAGATCATGCTGTTGATGCCCACCACCTCGCCACGCATGTTGATCAAGGGCCCACCCGAGTTGCCGGGGTTGATGGCCACGTCGGTCTGGATGAAGGGCAGGAACTCGCCGGTTTCGCGCTGCTTGGCGCTGACGATGCCGGCGGTGACGGTGTTTTCGAGCCCAAAGGGCGAACCGATGGCCATGACCCACTCGCCCACGCGCAGCCGGTTCACGTCGCCGATGCGCACCGTGGGCAGCCGGGTGGCCTCGATTTTGACCACCGCCACGTCGGTGCGCCGATCGGCCCCCACCACGCGGGCGGTGAATTCGCGCTCGTCGTTGAGCGTCACCACCACCTCGCTGGCGCCCTCGACCACGTGCGCGTTGGTGAGGATGAAGCCGTCAGGCGTGAGGATGAAGCCCGAACCCACGCCACGCGGGCGCTCGATCTCGGGGCCTTCTTGCGGGCCTTGGGGGCCGCGCGGCGACATGCCCGGGGGCAACGGGATGCCAAAGCGGCGAAAGAACTCCTGCATCTGGTCTTCGGGCGAGCCGCCGCGGCGCACGCGCTCGACGGTGCGGATGTTGACCACGGCCGGCCCGACCAGATCGACCAGCACCGTGAAATCGGGCAGGCCGCGCACCTCCACCGGGGGTGCACTGGCGGGGACCACGGCAGCTGCGCTGCGTGCGGGCACGGCCTGCGCCAAAGTGCCCGAGGGCACCGGGCCGCTGGCGGCGCCAGTGGCGGCGACCGCAGCAACGGGCGCGCCAGGCTGCGCCTCCACTGTCTGCGACTGCGCCAGCCACAACACGGCCACCAAACCGAGTGCAGCCGCGCTGGCTGCCAAATAACGCCGGGTGCTTTGGGTAAGGATCTTCATGGTAGGGGGTACTCCGTCGGTCAGGGCTGGTTCATTTTGCCCCAGATGCGGCAAATCGCGGTGCAGCGCCTAAGAATGGGGGTGCCACAGCGGATCTTCAAGCCTCAGCGCAGCCGCTCGAGCGCTTGGATGTGCAACAACAGCGTCTCGGGTGGCACCTCGCCCATCGCCGTCACCCAATGATCGCCCATGCGACGTGCCACCGAATGGGTGGCGCCTTCGGCCTGTACCGCTTCGCGCGTATGCCGCTGTGGATTGAAAGCTTCAATGAACAGCGACACCGACGCCAAACCGTCCGAAAAAACCCACTGGGCAATCGGGGCGGCGTTCGGATCCTGTCGCAGATTGAATACCATGGGTTGAAAACCGGGCACATCGTGGCGCATGCGCCAGCGCTGATCGAATGCCGTGCTGGGGCGTTGCACCGAATGCACGATGCGGTAGCCGTTGGTCTGCTCAAACTGGCGCGCCAACAGCTCAAGGCGCACAGGGGCATCGAGCTGCAGCTCGGTAAACGCCACCTGCTCCAGCACGCGCCCTTGGGGGGTGCGGGTTTGCATTTTGAGCATCAAGCCGGTGCGCTGCTCAGACCAGACGCGGTAGCCAAAGCGCAGCCCGTCGGCGGCGACAAAGTCCACCACCGTGGCCTCCAACCCCGCTACGCGCTCGCTGCCGACCACGCGCACGCTGTAAAACGAGTCGATGCGCGGGTTGGTCGGGCGCAGCCAATCGGGGAACTGGCGCAGGGCGTCGCGCCGGTCTTTGTGCACCAGTTTTTGGACCGGGAAAAAAATCGCCACTTCGTCGTTGCGCCGCATGGTGATGCGCGGCGCACCAGTCAAGGCCTCGATGCGCTCCAGCTGCTGGCGCCCATCGCACACGTGCCAGATTTTGGAAGAGGCGATTTCGGTGCCGTTGGAAAACACAAAGGTGCCCGTGTACGAGCGGTTGCGCGTGGCCATGTGCAGGCGCTCGAGCCAGTGCAGAACCGACTGCTGCTGCGCGGCGTTGCCCGGACTGGCACTGCTGGCGGGGGCGTTGGCTTGGGGTGCAGCCGCTGTGGGCGCCGCGCTTTGCGCGTACACCGCAGATGCACCCAGAGCCAGCCACAAAGCAACGGTCCGACGTGCAAACCCTGTTGCCCTTGAGCCCGAAGCGCGTTGCGTATTCATCAATTTGCGGGCCGATCGTAGGTGGCGTTGCGCATGAAGCCCACCGGCACGTGCAGGGCGTTGAGGCTGCCGTGCTGGCGGTGCGCCGCCATCATGGCCTCGAACTGCGGGTCGCGCCAGACCAAACCGTGAGCCGTGGTCACGGTCTGCAAGTCAGCGGGCTGCGCGGCCGCATCGGGGGCGGCGGCCACCAACGGGGGCGGGGATTGCGCCCATTGCTGGCCGGCGTCTGGGGTGGCGGCACCGGGCAGCAACGACCACGACAGGGCAGCCACCGCCGCCACCGAGGCCAATCCGGACACCATTTTCCAGCGAAACACGGCGTCGTTGGCGGCGCTCTGGGGGGCGGGCACGGGTGCTGCGGGCTGGGCGCGAACTTCGGGCAGCGCGTGCGCTGCAGGCAGCTGGGGCGCCGCCGCAACCGGGCTCCATGCGGGGGCCGGCTCGGCGGCCAGGCGCGCCAACACGGCGCTGGCAAAGTCTGGGCTGGCGGGTGGGTGCGCTGGTTCGCCGCGCAGCGACTCACCGATCCAGTGGTGCAAGGACCAGTCGGCGCACAGGTCGGCATCAAGAGCGGCATCGAGATCGGCACTGCGGTCAGCACCCAGTACGGGCCGCTGGCGCCCCGGCGCGGCGAGGGCATGGGCTAGGCGCTCGGGCGGGCATTCGCCGTCCACCAAGGCCGACAACCACTCGCGCGCGGTTGCTGGGTCGCCATCGGTTGCCGCCACGTTTGCGGCGCCAGAGCCCGTCGGGGCAACTGGGTTTAGCGCGTCGGCTTGGGCGGGGTGCTCGGCCTTGTGGGCGTTGGAGCGGGGCATGGTCTGCATGGTACTGGGCTTTCACATTCAGGGTTGGCCGCTTCACCAGCGCTTGCCCGACTGGCGCTCCAGCATGGGCTTGATGCGCGCCGAAATGGCTTCGCGGGCGCGGAAAATGCGCGAGCGCACGGTGCCGATGGGGCAGTCCAGCGCTTGGGCAATTTCCTCGTAGCTGAGACCTTCGATCTCGCGCAGGGCGATGGCCTGCCCCAATTCTTTGGGCAGGGCCTCCATGGCGTCGTTCACGGCTTGGGCGATTTCCTTGCTCGCCAGCAGCGATTCGGGCGATTCGGCATCGGCTACTTGCCCATTTAGTTCGAGTTCTGGTGCGGAAGTTTCATCGTCTTCGTTGCGCATCAGCGAACTCATCAGCACCACCGGGTCGCGCTTGAGCTCCATGAGCTGTTTTTTGGCGGTGTTGACCGCGATCCGATAAAGCCAGGTGTAAAACTGGGCCTCGCCGCGAAACTGGCCCAGCGCCCGGTAGGCGCGAATGAAGGTCTCTTGCGCAATGTCCTGCACCAGATCGGAGTCGCGCACCATGCGCCCGATCAGGCGCTCGACGCGGCGCTGGTACTTGACCACCAACAAACCGTAGGCACGCTGATCCCCGGCCAGCGTGCGCTGCACCAGCAACAAATCGGCGTTCACGGGGAGGGGTTCGGGTTCTGTCATGGTGATCGTTCAGGGCGAGCCAATATACCCGATCGCCGATCAGGTTTGGCCTCCAAGGTGCGCAAGCGCTGGAGCATTTGTAAATTTGTGCAGCCCTAGGGTTGGCGCATTTCGTGTACGGCGGCGCGCAGCGCCTGCCACTGCGCCGGGTTTTGGCTGCGCTCGAGCCAGACCCAGCCGCGCAGGCCGCTGGCGCTGTGCCAACGCAGCAGCAGCAAGCCTTGCAGATCGAGCACGCAGCGCAGCTCGATCAGTTCCAAGCCACGCCGCCAAGCGGGGCTGAACCAGCGCCACTGCCCGCGCTGCGCAGGGCTGCGGCTGCGCGCACCGGGCGGCGCGGGCTCCCACACCAGCTCGCCCTGCACCGGCAGGCGCAAGCGCCACAGACACCAAAACAGCAGAGCGAGCCCGCCGGCCAAGCTGCCCCACCAGGCCGGCGGCGCCACGTGGTCGGGGGCCAGCGCCAGCCAAAGCAGCAGACCCACGGCCCACGCCAGCGCCAGCCCCGCCAGCGCCGCGTATTCGGCCTTGGGCGCCCCGGCGGGGTAAGAGACCGCAGGCGGGCCTAGCATGACTGGAGTGCTTTAGACGGATGCAGTGGCAGATGAAGATGCGGTAGCCGCTGACTACACCCCCGGCAGCGCATCAAGTTTGGCATCAACGATAGCGCGCCCGAGCGCTCAAACCCGCTTGAACACCAGCGAACCGTTGGTGCCACCGAAGCCGAAGTTGTTCTTCAGGGCCACCTCGATCTTGCGCTCGCGCGCCGTGTGGGCGCAGTAATCGAGGTCGCACTCGGGGTCGGGCTCGTGCAGGTTGATGGTCGGGGGGGCCACTTGGTGGTGCAGCGCCAGCACCGTGAACACGCTCTCGACCCCGCCAGCGCCACCGAGCAGGTGCCCGGTCATGGACTTGGTGGAGCTGATCAGCACCTGGCGCGCATGATCGCCCAAAGCCGCCTTGATGGCGTTGCTCTCGTTGATGTCGCCCAGCGGCGTGGAGGTGCCGTGGGCGTTGAGGTAGTCCACCTGGTCGGGGTTGAGACCGGCGTTGCGCAGCGCCGACAGCATGGCGCGGCGCGGGCCGTCCATGTTGGGGGCGGTCATGTGGCCGGCGTCGGCGCTCATGCCGTAACCCGCCACTTCGGCGTAAATTTTGGCCCCGCGGGCAAGGGCGTGCTCGTAGGCTTCGAGCACCAGCACGCCTGCCCCTTCGCCGAGCACGAAGCCGTCGCGCCCGCGATCCCAAGGGCGCGAGGCGGCGGTGGGGTCGTCGTTGCGGGTCGAGAGCGCGCGCATGGCGGCAAAGCCACCGATGCCCAGCGGCGACACGGTGGCCTCGGAGCCGCCGGCCACCACCACGTCGGCGTCGCCGTACTCGATCTTGCGCGCCGCCTCACCGATGCAGTGCAAGCCGGTGGTGCAGGCCGTGACGACCGCGAGGTTGGGGCCCTTGAAGCCAAAGCGCATCGACACGTGGCCCGAGATCATGTTGGTGATCGATGCCGGGACGAAAAAGGGTGAAATGCGGCGCGGCCCGCGCTGCATCAGGTCGGCGTGGGTCTGCTCGATCAGCGGCAGCCCGCCGATGCCCGAACCGATCACGCAGCCGATGCGGCAGGCTTGCTCCTCATCCAGATCTGCCCCGGTGGGCAAGCCGGCGTCGGCCACGGCCTGCGCGGCGGCGGCGATGCCGTAGTGGATGAAGATGTCCATGGTGCGCGCTTCTTTGGCACCGATGTAGGCTTCGATGTCGAAGCCGCGCACTTCGCCTGCGATTTGGCAGGCAAAGGCAGAGGCATCGAACTTGCTGATGGGGCCGATGCCGGAGCGGCCTGCGAGCACGCTGGCCCACGCCTCGGGCACCGTGTTGCCCACGGGGCTGACGCAGCCCAGACCGGTCACGACGACGCGACGGCGGCTCATAGGCAACTCAGCCTTTCTGATGCGCCAGCGCGTAATCGACGGCGTGCTGAACGGTGGTGATTTTTTCGGCGTCTTCGTCCGGGATCTCGATCCCGAACTCGTCTTCTAGGGCCATGACCAGTTCCACGGTGTCGAGCGAGTCGGCACCCAGATCGGCCACGAAGGCTTTTTCGTTGGTGACCTGGGACTCTTCCACGCCGAGTTGTTCGGCGATGATTTTCTTCACACGTGCTTCGATGTCGCTCATAGTTCCCTCTGTGGGTGGTTGAAAGGCTAGACCGGCATTCTAGCCGGGGCGGTTTAGGGTGCTAAACAACGGGGTGCGGCCACGCAACGCGCTGGGTCTAGGGGGCCGATGTTAGCGCAAGTGGGCAGCGGGGCCAAATCAGGGCATCAGCATGCCGCCATTGACGTGCAGCTCTTGCCCGGTGATGTAGCCCGCCTGCACGCTGACCAAGAAGGCTACGGCCTGCGCCACGTCGGCCGGCTTGCCCAAGTGCCCGAGCGGAATCTGGCCCAGCAGCGCCTGCTGCTGCGCTTCGCTCAGGGCGGCGGTCATGTCGGTTTCGATGAAGCCCGGCGCCACGCAGTTGACCGTGATCTGGCGGCTGCCGAGCTCACGCGCCAGCGCCCGCGTCAGGCCCGCGACACCGGCCTTGGACGCGGCGTAGTTGGCTTGCCCGGCGTTGCCGCTGGCCCCGACCACGCTGGTGATGTTGACGATGCGGCCCCAGCGCTGCTTCATCATCGGGCGGATGACGGCGCGGCACAGGCGAAACACGGCCTTGAGGTTGGTGTCGAGCACCGCGTCCCAGTCTTCGTCCTTGAGGCGCATGGCGAGCGTGTCGCGCGTGATGCCGGCGTTGTTGACCAGCACGTGCAGCGCACCGTGTTCTTTGACGATGGCGTCGATCAGGGCCTCGGCGGCGGCGGCGTCGTTGACGTCGAGCCGTACGCCGCGGCATCCGGGGTGCGCCGCCAGCGCTTGGCTGATTTTGGCGGCGCCATCGTCGCTGGTGGCGCTGCCGATGACGCAATAGCCGCGCCGTGCCAGCTCGAGCGCAATCGCCGCGCCGATGCCGCGCGTGGCCCCGGTGACGAGGGCGATTTGGGCGCTGCTGTGGCTGTTGGCGGTGCTCGATGCGGCCGCTGGCACGGGGGCGGGGGGTTGGTTGGGGGTGGTTTCGCTCATGGGGTGTGTCGCTGCATGGGGGTGGGTGCGCGCGCTGGGCTCGGGCGCGCTGCCATGCCCGCTTTGCCTTTCAACCGATTTAGGCCAATTGGGCGCGCAATGCCGCCAGTGTAGCCGGGTCGTAGAGCGCGGCGCTGGCCAGTTCGGGGTCGATGCGCTTGACCAGCCCGGCCAGCACCTTGCCGGGGCCGCATTCGACCACCGTGCGCACGCCGCGCGCCTTGAGCGCTTGCACGCACTCGACCCAGCGCACCGGCCCAAAAGCCTGGCGGTACAGGGCGTCGCGGATGCGCTCGGGGGCGGTCTCGCAGGCCACGTCGATGTTGTTGAGCACCGGGATTTGCGGCGGCAAAAACGCCGTCTGCTCCAGCGCCACCCGCAGGCGCTCGGCCGCCGGGCGCATCAGGCTGGAATGGAACGGGGCCGACACCGGCAGGGGCAGCGCGCGCTTGGCGCCGCTGGCCTTGAGCATCTCGCAGGCGCGCTCCACCGCCGCCTTGCTGCCGGCAATCACGGTTTGCGCCGGGTCGTTGAAGTTGACCGCCTGCACCACCTCGGCGCTGCCTTGGCCAAAGCTGGCTTGGGCCTGCTCGCAGCCGGCGCGCACCTGTTCGGCGCCCAAGCCCAAGATGGCGGCCATGGCGCCGGCGCCCACCGGCACCGCGTCTTGCATGGCCTGGGCGCGCAGCCGCACCAGCGGCGCCGCCTGGGCGAGCGTAAGCACCCCGGCGGCCACCAGCGCCGCATACTCGCCCAGCGAATGGCCGGCGAGCGCCACCGGCGCCGCGCCACCCTCGGCGCGCCAGATGCGCCACGCCGCCACGCCGGCCACCAGCATCACCGGCTGGGTGTTGGTGGTGAGCGCCAGCGCTTCTTTGGGGCCGTGCTGGATCAGCTGCCCCATGTCCTCGCCCAAGGCGGCGCTGGCCTCTTGCAGGGTATCGGCCAGCACCTGGTGCGGCCCCCAAGCGTCGAGCATGCCCACCGACTGCGAGCCTTGGCCGGGGAAAACGAAAGCAAAATCAGACATATCTAGCGCTCCTTGCGGGCCCAGTTGGGCTGTCAATGGGTCTGGAATGGGGGCTGTGGGTGAGCCGTCGATGGGGGGCGAAATCCGTCGGGCATTGGTGGGCAAGTCATGGCCCCTACAGGCGCAACAACACCGCGCCCCAGGTGAAGCCACCGCCCACCCCTTCGAGCAGCAGCAACTGCCCCGGGCGCACCCGGCCCGAGCGCACCCCGTCATCCAGCGCCAGCGGGATCGAGGCGGCCGAGGTGTTGCCGTGCTCGTGCACGGTCACGATCACCTTGTCCATGCCCAGCTTGAGCTTGCGCGCCGTGCCCTGCATGATGCGGATGTTGGCCTGGTGCGGGATCAGCCAATCGACCGCGCTGGCCTCGATCCCGGCCTTGGCCAGCACGGCGCGGGCGGCCTCCTCCAACACCCCGACGGCGAGCTTGAACACCGCCTGGCCGTCCATGCGCAGCAGCGGCGAGCCACGAATCTGGCCGCCGGCCACGCTGCCGGGCACGCACAAAATGCCGCTGTGGCGGCCGTCGGCGTGCAGATCGCTGGCCAGCAGCGCCGGCCCGCTGCCGTCGTGGGTGCAGGCCTCGAGCAGCACCGCTCCGGCGCCGTCGCCAAACAGCACGCAGGTGCCGCGGTCGTTGAAATCGAGCAGGCGCGAGAACACCTCGGCCCCCACCACCAGCGCGCAGCGGGCGCTGCCGGTGCGGATGAGCGCGTCGGCCACCGTGAGCGCGTAGATGAAGCCGCTGCACACCGCCTGCACATCAAAGGCCGCCCCGCCCGCGGCGCCCGCCAAGCCTTGGGCCTGCGCGTGCTCGCTGAGTTTGCGCTGCAAGATCGTGGCGGTGGACGGAAACACCATGTCGGGCGTGGAAGTGGCGACGACGATCAGGTCCACATCCGCCACCTGGCGGCCCGCTGCCTGCAGCGCCTGCAAACAGGCTTGCAGCGCCAGATCGCTGGCCTCGCTGCCCTCATCGACGAAGTGCCGCGCCCGGATGCCGGTGCGCTCGACGATCCATTCGTCGCTGCTCTCGATGCCGCGTGCGGCCAGTTCGGCCACCAAATCGGCGTTGCTCAAACGCTTGGGCGGCAGGTAGCTGCCGGTGCCGGTGATGCGGGTGTAGCGGGTCATGGGCTGTGCACAGCTGCAAGAATAAGCGGCGCCACGGGCGCGGCGGCAGCGATGCGCTCTTGCACCCGCTGCAGAAGTTGTTTGTCGGCGGCCTCGTAGGCGCGCCGCAGGGCCTGCTCGAACGCCACGGCGTCGGCCGAGCCGTGGCTTTTGAACACCAGCCCGCGCAGGCCCAGCAAGGCCGCGCCGTTGTAGCGCCGGTGATCGACCCGTTCTTTGAAGGAGGACAACACCGGCCACGCCAGCGCAGCGGCCAGCTGGCTGTACCAGTTGCGCGAAAATTCTTCGCGCACAAAACCGCCGATCATGCTCGCCAGCCCCTCGCTGGCCTTGAGCACCACGTTGCCCACGAAGCCGTCGCAGACCACGATATCGACCGTACCCTTGAACAGGTCGTTGCCCTCGACGTTGCCGTAAAAGTTGAGGTCGCCGTGTTCGGCGGCGCGGCGCAGCAGCACGCCGGCTTGCTTGATGACCTCGTTGCCCTTGATGACTTCTTCGCCGATGTTGAGCAGCCCCACCGTGGGCGAGGCCTTGCCGCTGGCCGCCACCAGCGACGAGCCCATGAGGGCAAATTGCAGCAGGTGTTCGGCGCTGCAGTCCACGTTGGCGCCCAAGTCGAGCACGGTGGTGGCTGTGCCTTTGGCGTTGGGCATCTGCGAGGCGATCGCCGGGCGGTCGATGCCGTCGAGCGTTTTGAGCAGGTAGCGCGCGATCGCCATCAAGGCGCCGGTGTTGCCCGCCGAAACCGCCACCTGCGCCGCCCCGCTCTTGACCTGTTCGATGGCCACGCGCATGGAGGAATCGCGCTTGCGCCGCAGCGCCACCTCGACCGAGTCGTCCATGGCCACCACCTCGGAGGCGGGCACCACGGTGCAGCGGCTGGCGTCGAGCGCCGCCGGCAGCTGCGCCAAAGCCTGCGGCTGGCCGACCAGCAGCAAACGGGCGTGAGGGTAGCGCGCCAGAAAAGCCGCACACCCCGCCAAGGTGGTGGCGGGGCCGTGGTCGCCTCCCATGCAATCGACCGCCAGCGTGATCACGATCGGCCGCCCCTTAGGCATGTGCGCGCCGGCATAGCCCAGCCCAATCCCTGCGCTGGCTCGAGCACGTGGGCCGACGCAGACAAGTGCGCAGGCAAGTACGCCGGGAAACGCGCAAGAACACAGGCAGGCGCAAGCCGGATCAAGCCTCGGACTTGTTCTTGAGCACCTGCCGGCCACGGTAAAAACCGTTGGGGCTGACGTGGTGGCGCAGGTGCACCTCGCCCGTGGTGGGCTCGATCGCCATGCCCGGCACATTCAGGGCGTTGTGCGAGCGGTGCATGCCGCGCTTGGAAGGCGATTTTTTGTTTTGCTGAACGGCCATGATCGGCTCCTGGATGAAAGTGGGTGGCCCAAGGAGCCTGCCCGATTTTGCGACAATGCACTGCGTTTGCGACCCTAGGCAGCTGCAGCGATTGCCTGCAGCCACCCCAGTCACTCGCGTGCGTAACCCTGCATTATAACGCCGAGTCTGCGTTGGGTTTGCGCTGCGCCAGCACCTTAAATGGGTTTGGCTGCGGCGGCTCTTCTGCTGGCGCGGCGGTGGCATCGGCGTAGCCCGGCAGCGCGCTGGGGCAGGCCGCGTGCATGGGCACCAGCGGCAGGGCCAGCAGCAGCTCGTCCTCGATCAGCTCGACCAAATCAAAACGCGGCTGCCAGACCAGCAGGTCCTCGGCGCTGGCGTCGTCTTCGGCCAGGGCGCTGGCCTCGTCGGCCACGAAGCGAAACCAACGCTCGTCTTGCAGCGGCTCTAGGTAGGGCTCGAGGCAGCGCTGGCAGCGCAGCGGCACCTGGGCGCTCCAGCGCAGTTGCAGCCACAACTGGCGTGGCGCGCTGCGCCCGGCAACCGGCGCGGCCGCCGGGCTGGCGCGCCACTGGGCCAGCGCCTGCCACATGAGCGGCGCCAGCGGGCTGGGCCAAACCGGCGCGTCGGTGCTCCAGCGCGGCAGAGCGGCCAGCGCCAGCTCGCCCTGCAGCGGCTGCGCGCTGTCGGCCAGGGCGCGCAGATCGAGGGCTTGGGGCCGGGAAACGGGTTGAGTCATGGGGCTGGATTTTACGTGGCCGCCCACCGTGCCATACTTGCACCCCATGAACATCGCCGACTTGCGCAAAAGCTACGAACGCGCCGCCCTGAGCGAGGACGACTCGCACCCCGACCCACTGCTGCAGTTTGGTCGCTGGTTCGAGGAAGCCCTGAACAGCGAACTGCCCGAACCCAACGCCATGACACTGGCGACCGTGGGCAGCGACTTGCGCCCGAGCACGCGCGTGGTGCTGATCAAGGGCTACGACGCCGCTGGCTTGGTGTGGTACACCAACTACGACAGCCGCAAAGGACTAGAACTGGCCGGCAACCCGTGGGCGGCGCTGCAGTTTCACTGGGCCGAACTCGAGCGCGTGGTGCGCATCGAGGGCCGGGTGGAGCGCGTCAGCGCGGCCGAGAGCGACGCCTACTTCCAGACCCGGCCGCTGGAGCACCGCATCGGCGCCTGGGCCAGCGCGCAGAGCCGCGTGCTCTCGAGCCGCGCCGCGTTGGTGGCGCAAGCGCTCAAGGTCGGGGCCCAGTTTGTGCTGCAACCGCCGCGCCCGCCGCACTGGGGCGGCTACCGGCTGCACCCCGACCGCTGGGAGTTCTGGCAGGGCCGCCCGAGCCGCCTGCACGACCGGCTGCGCTACCGCCTCGAGGGCGCCGACTGGGTGCGCGAGCGCCTGTATCCCTGAGGGGCCAGACCACCCAGTGCACAGCTTGTGCCTAAAGCCGGATGGCCGCCAAGCCGCTTTGCTGCGCCTCACCGGCGCCCAAAGGCGCCCTAGCCCAGCCTTTCGATGCGCTGCCCCGCCACCCGCGCCAGCGCGGCGGCGCTGACGCGCTCGGGCGCGATTTCGGCCAGCGGCCACAACACGAAAGCGCGCTCGTGCAAACGCGGATGCGGCAGGGTGAGCCGTGCCGATTCGATACGGGCCGTGCCGTATGCCAGCAAATCGAGGTCGAGCGTGCGCGGCGCGTTGCGGTAGGGGCGCGCGCGGCCGGCGGCCTGCTCCAGCGATTGCAGCTCCTGCAGCAAGTCGGGGGCACTCAGGTGCGTGTGCAGTTCGGCCACAGCGTTGATGAAATCGGCCCCTTCGGCCTGCCACGGCGCGCTGCGGTACAGGCTCGAGGCGCGCCGCAGCCGCGTGTGCGGCAAACGCCCCAGCGCCTCGATGGCGGCAAGCACGCTGGCGCGGGCATCGCCCAAATTGGCGCCCAAACCGACCCAAGCCGACACCGGGGGACGCGCAACGGTGGTGTGAATCAGGTCGGTCACTGCAAGTAAGCGGGCATGAGGGGGGTTGCCCTGCCTAGCGGGGGTTGCGCAGAGTCTGAGCGGAGGTTGATCGGCGATTGAGCGGGGGCCAAGCGGAGGCCGAGCAAGCGCTGGGCTGCAGCGGCGCTTCAATCAGCGCTGGAATCGGCGGCGCGCGCACCGCCACCGCCACCACCTTCGGCACTCGCACCTGCACCCCCCCCAGCCGGTTTGCGTCGGCGCCGGCGTTTGCGTGCGGGGGCGGCATCGGCTGCACCGCCTTCGCTGCCCACGGCCGCGCCGTGCTCGGCCTCGCCCAGCTCGGGCTGATTGGGGTCGAGCTCGGGCCGGGTTTCGTCTGCCGTGCTGCGCGGCGCCCTGGGCGCTTTGGCGCGCCCCGTGCCCTTGGCCGGCGCCCGGTTGCGCTGCTGCTCGAGCCGCAGCGCCTCGAGCATGTCGCGCCGCACCGCTTCGTTGGCCAAGCTGAAGGTCTCCCACCAGTGCGAGAGCTCCTCGTCGATCTCGCCCACTTGGGCGCGCAGGCGCAAAAAATCAAAGCCGGCGCGAAAGCGCGGCTGCTCGACCAGGGCAAACGGGGCCTGGCCGCTGCGCTTGTCGAAACGCGGCTGCATGAGCCAGATTTCGCGCATATCGGCCGCCAGCTTGCCGCGCCCCGACACATCGCCGATGCGCGCATCGAAGGCCTCATCCACCGCCTCTTGCAGCGCCGCGAAGGGGCTGCTGCCGGCCTGCTGGCGCCGCCCCCAGCCTTCGCGCACATCGCTCCACAGCACGCAGGCCAGCAAAAAGCTTGGCACCACCGATTTTTCTTCGGCCACGCGCCGATCCGTGTCTTGCAGCGCGGCGCGCACAAAAGGGTCGTGGGCGCGCTCCACCACCACGTCGAGCAAGGGGTAGATGCCCTGACCCAGCCCGAGCGTCTGCAGCTGCTCGAGGCTCGCCAGGGCGTGGCCGGTTTGCAGCAATTTAAGCATTTCGTCGAACAGACGGCTGGGCGGCACCTCGGCCAGCAGCGGCAGGCTGGGGCGCAGCGGGGCGCGGGTCTTGCTGTCGAAGTGAAACCCCAGGCCGCTGAGCTTGGCGGCAAAGCGCACGGCGCGGATGATGCGCACCGGGTCTTCGCGGTAGCGCGTGGCCGGGTCGCCGATCAGGCGCAGCACGCGCTTTTTGGCGTCGCGGATGCCGTGGTGAAAATCCACCACCACCTCGGTCTCGGGGTCGTAGTAGAGCGCGTTGACGCTGAAGTCGCGCCGCGCCGCGTCTTGCTCCAGCGTGCCCCAGACGTTGTCGCGCAGCACCCGGCCGCTGGCATCGACGGCGTGCCCGACGCCGACCAGCGCCGCCTTCTGGCTGCGCTCGTTGCCGCTGATCTGCTCGGCGTCGGCGCTGTCGAGGTAGGCGCGCAGGGTCGAGACCTCGATCACCTCGTGCTCGCGCCCGCGGCCAAACACCACGTGCACGATGCGAAAGCGGCGCCCGATGATGAAGGCGCGGCGAAACAAGGACTTGACCTGCTCCGGCGTGGCGCTGGTGGCGACGTCGAAATCTTTGGGGCGCAAGCCCAGCAGCAAATCGCGCACCGCACCGCCCACGATGTAGGCCTCGTGGCCGGCGCGCTTGAGGGTGTGCAGCACATCGAGCGCGCGGCCATCGACCAGCGAGGGGTCGATGCCGTGCACCGCCACCGGCACGTCTTCGCGCTTGCCAAAGGGGGTGGCGCTGGCCTTGGGCGTTTTACCCAGCAAGCGGTTGATAAAAGAGGTGATCATGCCGGTGCGGTATCAAATAGGTCGAGAATAGGCCAGCCGCGTTGTTGCGCCAGCGCGCGCAAGCCGGCCGAGGGGTTGGTGGCCACTGGCACGTCGGCTTTTTCGAGCAGGGGCAAGTCGTTGAGCGAGTCGGAATAAAACGTGGTGTGCACTTGGCCCCAGCCCAAGCCGCGCGCTGCCAGCCATTGCTCGAGGCGCTGCACCTTGCCTTCGCGAAACGAGGGCGTGCCCGCGATCTCGCCACTGTACCAGCCATCGGGGCCGCGCGCCAGTTCGACCGCCAGCAGCTCGTCGATACCCAAAGCGTGCGCGATCGGGCGCGTGACGAACTCGTTGGTGGCGGTGACGATGAGCAGCGCGTCGCCGGCGCGGCGGTGGCGCTCGATCAGCTCGAATGCGGCGGGCCGCAGCTGCGGCGCGATCACTTCGCGCATGTATTGCTGGTGCGCTGCGGCGGCGGCCTGCGCGCCGCGCTCGCGCACGGCGGCGGTGCTGAAGCGCACGTAGTCGTGGATGTCGAGCGCGCCGGCTTGGTACTGGGCAAAAAATTCGTCGTTGCGGCGCGTGAAGGTTTCGGCGTCGGTCCAGCCGATGCGGGTGGTGAACTGGCCCCAGGCGTGGTCAGAATCCAGTGGCAGCAAGGTGTGGTCGAGGTCAAATAGGGCCAGCTTCATGGGATGGGGCGTTGGTGGTGGGCTTGAATGGGAGGCTTGAAGGGGGCTGGGGCCGACTTATCGGGGCTCATCGAGCATGGCCTTGAGCAAGGGGATGCTCAGCGACCGCTGGGTGCGCAGGGCGTAGTCGTCGAGCCGCTCGAGCAGCGCCATCAGGCTACCGAGCTCGCGCGCAAAGCGGTTGAGCATGAAATCGAGCAGCTCGTCGGGCACTGCGAGTCCGCGCACGCTGGCGGCTTGGCGCAGCACGCGGCGGCGCTCGGCGTCGCTCAACACCGGCAATTGGAACACATGACCCCACGCCAACCGGGTGCGCAGGTCGGGGCGCAGCTCGAGGTCGGCCGGCGGCCGGTCGGCGGCGGCCAGCACCCAGCGCGCGCGGCCGTCGGTGGGCGTGAGCGCGTTGATGCACCAGTTGAAGGCCAGCGCCTGCTGCGCGCTGCCGTAGTGCTGGCAGTCGTCGAGCAGCACGGCGCTCCAGTGGTCATCAAAATCGGGCAGCACCTGGGAGCCGGCATCGAGCCAGCCCACCGCCTGCCCCTGCTGCTGCAGCGCCAGCCGCACCGCGTGCAGCAAGTGCGTTTTGCCGGTGCCGGGCGCGCCCCAGAGCAAAGTGGGCACGGTGGCGCTCTGCGGCTGCGCCAGCAGCTGGCGCAGGTGCGCCAAGGCCGGCTGCTCGGCGTCGAGGTCGGTGAGGAAATTGTCGAGCGCGGGCGGCGCGGCCAGCCCCAAATCGAGCACCAGTTGCTGCATCGTGGCTCAGGCGGGCGGGTTCCCGGGGGCGTGCGCAACGGGCGGGGTCGCCAAGGCCGGCCCTGTGGCGGGGGCGGCATCAGCAAAAGCGGCAGGCGCAGCCACCCGATCCATGCCGTCGGTGTAGAGCGCGCTGCTTTGGTACAGCGCCTGCAAGCGGCGCAAGGCCACCACCAGCACCGCGCTCACCGGCAAGGCGATCAGCACCCCGATAAAACCAAACAGGTGCCCAAAGGCCATCAGGGCAAAAATCACGGCGATCGGGTGCATACCGATGCGCCCGCCCAGCAGGCGCGGCGTCAGGAACATGCTCTCTAGGGTCTGACCCAGCATAAAGACGGCGCCCACCAGCAACACCCCCCACAGATCACCAAACTGCAGCAGCGCTGCCAGCAGGCCCAGCACCATCCCGACGCCAAAGCCGAGGAAGGGCACGAACATCGCCAAGCCGGTAAAGACGCCTATGGGCAGCGCCAGATCGAGCCCGACCAGCATCAGCCCGACGGTAAAAAACACCGCCATGCTGCTCATGACCAGCAGTTGGCCGCGCAGGTACTGCCCCAGCACCTGGTCGGTCTCATCCAGAAAACGCTGCGTCGGGGCGCGCCAGCGCGGTGGCACCAGCAGCTTGGTGTTTTCAACCAGCCAGTCCCAGTCCAGCAACAGGTAATAGGCGGCAATCGGGGTGAGCACCAGAAAACCCAGCGCCGCCAGCAAGACGCTGCCGCCGATGCGCAACGACGACAACAGGTACTCGATCCACTGCCCCTCCTCGCCGCTGATGAGCCGCTGCAGCAGCTCGCGCACCATCGCCACGTCGATCTGCGCGTTCAGCCCAAAACGCGCGGCCAAAGGGCCGATCCAAGCGTTGAAATTTTCCAGCAGCAGCGGAATCTGGTCGCGCAGCAGCGGCACTTGGTGCGTGATCACAGGCACGATCAGCAGCATCACCGCCAGCAGCACCAGCAGCAGCAACGTGAGCGCCAGCCCGGCCCCGACCCAGCGCGGCACCCCGCGCCCATGCAGGCGCTCCACCGCCGGGTGCAGGGCGTAGGCCAGCACCGCCGCGACCAAAAAGGGCATCAGCACCGGGGCCAGCAGATCCAGCAGCAGCCACGCCACCACAGCCAAGCTGAGCCAGGCGAGCACGCGCAACTGCGCAGGGGTGAGCAACATCGGAGGGGCAGACAAGGTGAGCAGGCGGGGTGAAAGAGCAGGCCGGTAAAATCAACACATTCTATAGTGCCCACATCACATGACCACGACACCCCTCTCCTACAAAGACGCCGGCGTTGACATCGAGGCCGGCGACGCGCTGGTCGAGCGCATCAAGCCCTTGGCCAAAAAAACCCTGCGCGAAGGCGTGCTGGCGGGCATCGGCGGCTTCGGCGCGCTGTTTGAAGTGCCCAAGCGCTACCGCGAACCGGTGCTGGTCTCGGGCACCGACGGCGTGGGCACCAAGCTCAAGCTGGCCTTCGAGTGGCAGCTGCACGACACGGTGGGCATCGACCTCGTGGCCATGAGCGTCAACGACGTGCTGGTGCAAGGCGCCGAGCCGCTGTTTTTCCTCGACTACTTTGCCTGCGGCAAGCTGGATGTCGATACCGCGGCGGCGGTGGTGGGCGGCATCGCGCGCGGCTGCGAACTGGCGGGCTGCGCCCTGATCGGCGGTGAGACCGCCGAAATGCCGGGCATGTACCCGGCGGGCGAGTACGATCTGGCCGGTTTTTGCGTCGGGGCGGTGGAAAAAGCGCGCATCCTCACCGGACAGACCGTGGCCAGCGGCGACGCGGTGCTGGGCCTGGCCTCCAGCGGCGTGCACTCGAATGGCTTTTCGCTGCTGCGCAAGTGCCTCGAGCGCGAGGCATCGAAGCTGCCCACCACCCTCGACGGCCAGCCGCTGCGCCAAGCCATCATGGCGCCCACGCGCATCTACGTGCGCAGCGTGTTGCAGGCGCTGGCGCAGCACCCCTTCGATGCGCCAGCGGGCGGCATCAAGGCGCTGGCGCACATCACCGGCGGCGGTTTGCTGGAAAACATTCCGCGCGTGCTGCCCGATCACTTGGCAGCCGAACTGGTGTCGGGCAGCTGGCCGCAGAGCGAGCTCTTTGCCTGGCTGCAGCGCAGCGCCGGCATCGACGATTTCGAGATGAACCGCACCTTCAACAACGGCATCGGCATGGTGCTGGTGGTCGATGCCGCCGCCGCCGACGCGGTGGCCGCCACCTTGCGCGCCCAAGGTGAAACGGTGTACGCCATCGGCCAGATCGCGGCGCGCGGCACCGGGGCGGCGGTGCGGGTGGGCTAACCCCAAACCGCAGCAAACCGCAGCGGCGCGGCTCCCGGCTACATCCGCACCAGCCGCTTGAGCTTCACCCCAGCCAGCAGCAGGGTGCCAAAATAGACCAGCGCCGCGCCCACCATCAGCCCGAGCATGGCCAGCAGGCGTTGCCACACCACCACATCCTCGTGCAGCCAGTCAAACTGGCTGCTGCCCCATAGCAAAAACAGCGCCAGCAGCGCGCTGGCGGCCAGCACCTGCAGCGCCAGCACCAGCCAGCCCGGCTGCGGTTGGTAGGAACCGCGGCGCAGCAGCCCGATCAGCAGCCAGCCGGCGTTGATCAGGGCCCCCAGCCCGATGGCCAGCGCCAGCCCGGCGTGCGCCATGGTGGGCACCAGCAGCAGGTTGAACACCTGCGTCAGCACCAGCACCACGATGGCGATGCGCACCGGGGTTTTGATGTCTTGCTTGGCGTAAAAGGCCGGGGCCAGAATCTTGATCGCAATCAGCCCCACCAGCCCCACGCCGTAGCCCATCAGGGCCAGCGCGGTCTGGCGCACATCGAAGGCCGTGAAGGCGCCGTAATGAAACAGCACCGACACCAGCGGCACGGCGATGGTCAGCAGCGCCACCGCGCTGGGCACGGCCAGCACCAGCACCAGCCGCAGGCCCCAGTCGAGCATCTGGCTGTAGCGCGCCGGGTCGGCGGCGGCGCTGGCGGCCGCCAGTTGCGGCAGCAGCACCACGCCCAGCGCCACCCCCAGCAGCGCGGTCGGGAACTCCATCAGCCGGTCGGCAAAAGTGAGCCAGCTCACGCTGCCCGTGGCCAGATGCGAAGCGATCTGGGTGTTGATGAGCAGCGAAATCTGCGCCACGCTCACCCCCAGCAGCGCCGGCAGCATGAGCGTGAGGATGCGCTGCGTGCCCGGGTGCTGCCAGGCCGCGCGCACCTTGGACCAGCGCAGCGCCACCCGAGGCAGCAGCCCCAGGCGCTTGAGGGCCGCCAGCTGCACCGCCAGCTGCAAGGTGCCGCCGAGCAACACGCCACCGGCCAGCGCCATGATCGGCTCGATGCCCATCGATTCAAACCACGGCGCGCCCCAAGCCGCCGCTAGGATCAGCCCGACATTGAGCAGCACCGGCGTGGCCGCCGGCACGGCAAAGCGCTTCCAGGTGTTGAGCACCCCGGCCGCCAGCGCCACCAGCGACATGAAGCCGATGTAGGGGAACATCCAGCGCGTCAGCGCCACCGTCACGTCAAAGGTGTAGGGGTCGCGCGCCAGCCCGGAGGCCATGGCCCACACCAGCAGCGGTGCCGCCAGCACGCCCACGATGCACGTCAGCGTCAGCGCCCAGGCCAGCACCGTGGCCACGCGGTCGATCAGGTCTTTGGTGGCCTCATCGCCCTCTTGCGCGCGGGTGGCGGCCAGCACCGGCACAAACGCCTGGCTGAAGGCGCCTTCGGCAAACAGGCGCCGCAGCAGGTTGGGAATGCGAAAGGCGACGTTGAAAGCGTCGGTCATGGCGCTCACGCCAAAGGTGGCGGCGATGAGCAGATCGCGCACCAAACCGCTGATGCGCGACAGCAGGGTGAGCAGCGAGACGACTGAGGCGGATTTAAAGAGCGACACAGCGCGAGTGTAGCCTTGGCACTAGAATGAATTGCTCCCACGATCGCTGCGCTCGCCACCACTCAAAGGGGATGCGCGGGTGGCTACGGGCGGTCGGGCGCTTATAAAATGATTCTTATGCCGATTTTCAACGCCGACCTACACTGCCACTCCACCGTTTCCGACGGCACCCTCACGCCCGAGGTGCTGGCGGCGCGCGCCAAAGCCAACGGGGTCGAGCTCTGGGCCCTGACCGACCACGACGAAGTCAGCGGCCAGCAGCGCGCCATCGACGCCGCGCGCGCCTTGGCGCTGCCCTACCTCACCGGCACCGAGATCTCGGTCAGCTTTTTCGAGCTCACGGTGCACATCGTCGGGCTCGGTTTTGACCACACCCACCCGGCACTGCTGCAGGGCCTGGAGCGCACGCGCAGCGGCCGCAGCGAGCGCGCACTAGAAATGGCGCAGCAGTTGCGCCTGGTCGGCATCCCCGGTGTCTTCGAGGGGGCGCTCAAATACGTCAGCAACCCGGAGCTGATTTCGCGCGCCCATTTTGCGCGCTACCTGGTCGAGGCCGGGGTGTGCAAAGACGTGCAAGAGGTGTTTCGCAAATACCTCACCGACGGCAAACCCGGCTTCGTGCCACACCGCTGGGCCAGCTTGGGCGACGCGGTGCGCTGGATCGTCGAGGCCGGCGGCGTGGCGGTGATCGCGCACCCGGCGCGCTACAACCACCCCAACGCCACCCAAGAGTACGCCCTGTTCAGCGAATTCAAGGCCCATGGCGGGCAAGCGGTGGAGGTGCTCACCGGCAGCCACAGCAGCGCCGAAGCGGCCCAGTACGCCGAGATGGCGCTCGAGTTTGGCCTTGCGGCATCGCGCGGCTCCGATTTCCACAGCCCCGGCGAGAGCCACTGCGATCTGGGCGCCCTGCCCACGCTCGACGCGCGCTTGCAGCCGGTGTGGGATTTGCTGGCACACCGTGTCCACTGAAGCCGCGCGCTTGGTGCAGCCACGCGCGCTGCTGGGCATTGCCTTTGTGGTGCTGGCGGTGGCCTGCTTTGCGGCGCTGGATGCCACCGTCAAGCTGCTGGGTGCCAGCATCTCGGTGCTCATGGTGGTGTGGTTTCGCTACACCTTTCAGGCGCTGGTCATGGCCGCGGTGGTGCTGCCCACGCGCGGCTGGCGTTCGCTGGCCACGCGCCAGCCGCTGCTGCACGCGCTGCGCGGGCTGCTGCTGCTGGCGGTGAGCACGCTGAGCTTTGTCAGCGTGCAGCACATGCCGCTGGGCGAGTTCACCGCCATGATCATGCTCACGCCGCTGGTGGTGACGCTGCTGGCGGCCGTATTTTTGCGCGAAGCCGTGAGCCGCCTGCGCTGGCTGCTGGTCTGGGGCGGGTTTGCTGGGGCCTTGCTCATCATCCAGCCCACCGGGGCCGCGTTGGGCTGGTTTGTGCTGGTGCCGCTGCTCATGGTGCTGCTGTACGCCGCGTTCCAGATTTTGACCAGCCGCATGGCGCGCAGCGAAGACGCCATGACCATGCACTGCTACACCGGCTGGACCGGGGCCGCGCTGATGACGCTGGCCCTGCCTTGGGTCTGGCAGACCATCCCCGACTTGCGCACGCTGGCGCTGCTGTGCCTGGCGGGGCTGTGCGGCACCGTGGGGCATTTTTTGTTCATCCAGGCTTTTGCGCGCGCGCCGGCCTCTACCCTAGCCCCCTACATGTATCTGCAAGTGGGCTTTGCGCTGCTGCTGGGCTGGCTGCTGTTTGGCCACCTGCCGGGGCTGTGGGCCTGGGTGGGCATGGGCCTGATCGTGCTCTGCGGCGCGACCCTGGTCTGGCTCACAGCGCGCCAACCCAAAATCGACTGATTTTTACCCTGTACGCATGTCGCAGTATTTTCAACTCCACCCCGACAACCCGCAACCGCGCCTGCTCAAGCAAGCGGTGCAAGCGCTGCACCACGGCGGCGTGCTGGCGCTGCCCACCGACTCCAGCTACGCGCTGGTCTGCCACCTCGACGACAAAGACGCGGTCGAGCGCCTGCGCCGCATCCGCGGCGTCGATGCCAAGCACCCGCTCACGCTGCTGTGCCGCGACCTGAGCGAACTGTCCAGCTACGCGCGCGTGAGCAACGCCCAGTTTCGCCTGCTCAAACTCGGCACCCCCGGCCCCTACACCTTTGTGCTCGAGGCCAGCAAAGAGGTGCCGCGGCGCCTGAGCCACCCGGCGCGCAAAACCATCGGGCTGCGCGTGCCGGCGCACAAGGTGCTGCAAGCGCTGCTGGAACTGCACGGCGCGCCGCTGCTGGGCACCACCCTGATCGAGCCCGGCGCCAGCGAGCCCCTGAACGATGCGAACGAAATCCGCCAGCGCCTCGAGCACAGCCTGGCCGCCGTGATCGACGCCGGCGCCTGTGCGCTGGAGCCCACCACCGTGCTCGACCTCACGCCCATGGCCCAGGGCGAGGCGCCGCAGCTGCTGCGCCAGGGCCAAGGCAGCTTGGCCGCGCTCGGGTTGTAAGCCCCACCGAGCCCATACGCCGCACCGCTGCACTGCTGAGACAATACACCCCATGGACATCGCCGCCCTGCTGCAAACCATCGCCGTCTTTGCGCTGCCGGTGTTGTTTGCCATCACCATCCACGAGGCCGCGCACGGCTACGCGGCGCGCTACTTTGGCGACCCCACGGCCTGGATGCTGGGGCGCATCACGCTCAACCCGGCCAAGCACATCGACCCGCTGGGCACCATCGCGCTGCCGCTGCTGCTGCTGTTTGCCACCAGCGGCGCTTTTTTGTTTGGCTACGCCAAGCCGGTGCCGGTGAATGCCGCGCGCCTGCGCCGCCCCAAAACCGATATGGTCTGGGTGGCGCTGGCCGGCCCGGCCTCCAACGTGGTGCAGGCGCTGCTGTGGGTGATCTTTGGCTACCTGCTGCTGGCGCTGGGCATCCACGAGCCGTTTTTGCTCGAAATGTCGCAAGCCGGGCTGCTGGTCAATCTGGTGCTGTTTGTGCTCAACATGCTGCCGCTGCCGCCGCTGGATGGCGGGCGCATCTTGGTCGGGCTGCTGCCCGCGCAACCGGCGCAAGCCGTCGCGCGCATCGAACCCTTTGGCTTCATCATCGTGCTGGTGCTGCTGTTCACCGGTTTGCTGGGCACCTACTGGCTGCGCCCGCTGATGGCGCTTTCGGCCGACCTGATCCAAACCGTGCTCACGCCGCTGCGCTGGTTGCTGCTGTAGATCTACCCCCTTTTTAGTCGAACCCTTCATGCAAACCTTGCGCGTTCTCACCGGCATCAAGCCTTCGGGCACCCCGCACTTGGGCAATTATGTGGGCGCCATCCGGCCGGCGCTGCGCTCGAGCGCGCTGGGCAGCGTCGATGCCTTTTATTTTCTGGCCGACTACCACGCCCTCATCTCCACCCACGAACCCGAGCGCGTGCAGCGCTCGACGCTCGAAATCGCCGCCACCTGGCTGGCCTGCGGCCTCGACCCGCAGCGCGTCACGTTTTACCGCCAGTCCGACATTCCCGAAACCACCGAGCTCACCTGGTTGCTCACCTGCGTCTGCGGCAAAGGGCTGCTCAACCGCGCCCACGCCTACAAGGCGGCGCTGGACAAAAATGCCGCCAGCGGCGCTGAGCCCGACGAGGGCGTGAGCGCCGGCTTGTTCATGTACCCGGTGCTGATGGCCGCCGACATCCTGCTCTTTAACGCGCACCAAGTGCCGGTGGGGCGCGACCAGGTGCAGCACATCGAAATGGCGCGCGACCTCGCTTCCAGCTTCAACCACCTCTACGGCCCGCACTTCACCCTGCCCGAGGCCGTGGTCGAGGCCCAAGTGGCCACCCTGCCCGGGCTCGATGGGCGCAAGATGAGCAAGAGCTACGACAACACCATCCCGCTGTTTGCGCCGCCCGAGCAGCTCAAAAAACTGATCTTCGGCATCGTCACCGACTCGCTGGCGCCGGGCCAGCCCAAGCAGACCGAGGGCTCGGCGCTGTTCCAGATTTACCAGGCCTTTGCCAGCGCCGACGAAAGCGCCGCGCTGGCGCGCGCCTATGCACAGGGCATAGGCTGGGCCGAAGCCAAACAGCTGCTGTACGAGCGCATCGAGGCCGAAATCGCGCCGCTGCGCGCGCGCTACCTCGAGCTCATGGCGCGCCCGCACGAGGTCGAAGCGCTGCTGCAAGCCGGCGCCGCCAAGGCGCGGCGCAGCGCCACGCCCCTTGTCCAGCGCCTGCGCCATGCGGTGGGGTTGCGGCCGCTGGTGGGGGGTGCTGCGTTGGGCTCGGTTGCCAGAGCCGGGTCGGGTACTGCCGCGGCGGGGGATGATGGTGCGGCGGCAGCCTTGGCTGGTGGCGGCCAAGCGGCCCCCGCAGCAGCCAACGCCCCTGCCGCCAAAGCCGCCCTGCCCACCTTCAAGCAGTACCGCGAACCCGACGGCCGCTTTGCCTTCAAGCTCACCGACGCCCGCGGCCAGCTGCTGCTGAAAAGCCTGGGCTTTGCCACCCCGCAAGAAGCGGCGCAAGCCATCGCCCGCCTCAAAGCCGCCGGCTACAGCGCCTGCCCCGAACTGCACCCGCTGCTGCAGCTGGGTGCAGGCACTGCAAGCCCCGCAGTGGGTGCGACTGCCGCCCAAGCCGCCGACGCCGCCCTGGCCGCGCTGCGCGAGGCCGCTTAAGCCCAGCAACATGCCCGGGCCCGGTTGCTAGGGCCGGGTTTTGAGCCTGCTAGAATCCAAGGTTCGACACGCGGAGAGATGGCAGAGTGGTCGAATGCGCCGGACTCGAAATCCGGTATACGGTTGTACCGTATCGAGGGTTCGAATCCCTCTCTCTCCGCCACAACCAACCCTTCTAACATGCTCAGCCGGCCTTGAAGGCGTACAGAGCCCCGCACCACGTGGGGCTTTTTGCTTTGGGCTCCTGACCGCGCCTCCGGCCGGGAGGCACGAAAACCCGTCTCAGCCGCCCCACGTCTCAGAACCTCCTGACTTTTCGCAGGGCGGTACGGCGCCAGGGGTCTAGGGACAGAGCCCGGTTTTCGTTCCGTACCGTTTAACACCTACCGACCGCTCGCCTCCTAGGCCAGGCTCACCAACTGCTGGCTCATACCTTCCGACCTCAGGCTCAAGTTCGCACTATTTGACACCACATAGGCCAATGGCCGGGTCAGAGCGAATGGGAACAGCACAGGCAGCAACTGCAGACTGGGCACTGAAACGGGCTTGCCGGCGTATCGCACCGCAGCTTCGATCAACCACGCCGTGAGTTCGTCGTCATCAATCAAGACCGCTTGATGTTTGATGATACGTTTGGCAGTTTCATCCCGAGCTAAGGCTTGCCAGCTCGTCTGCGTCTGCACCACCCTGGCAACAGCCCTCTCGATCCCACTGCGATCTCCGTACTGCTCTGCCATCCGGCGCTGAAGCTCTTTGATCGAACAATCTCCCTGCAACGCAAGCAGCCGGCCTGCAGTTTCAGAGGTTTTTCCAAAAAAGGGATAGCTGGCGATGGACGCACCCCAAACCAGCGGCAGCACCGTGCCTTGCCCCAGCCTCCTGTAAATGGCAATGCCTCTGCCGATGAAGTCAGCCAAGTGCTCAAACGGCTTGGTACTCAAGCGCTTGAGAACATCCAGCGTCTTTCGCTGTGACTCGATACCCGGCAACGTAGTAGCAACCTGATCCCTGACAACTTCAATGGAGCTTTCAGTCGCAGCGGCATCAAGGGCTCTTCGACACCAGTCCAAGTCCACATACCTATCAAAGCCAATCAGTGGCACCTTTGTGGTCACGCCACATCTCCTGAATAACTGACTTTCACAAAGGGCACGATCAACTCTTCGACCGACACCCCGCCGTGGACCACCACCTGCTCGCCCTCCGGCACAAAGGCGGTTCGTCCGCCTGCGAATAGGGGCATGAAGTTTGCGGGCAGTCCAGCGATGTCCAACCTCACTGTGGTGGGATAGGCCGCAGCGGAATCGGCCAGCAATGGCTCACTCCGGTAGACCCGAACGCGCTCCCCGCGCGTCTCTGCAATCACACCCTGACTGGGTCTGCCGACGCCGGTGGATTCAACGTTGCCGTGGTCCGCCGTGAGATAGATGTGGTATCCCTTGTCCAGCAGCAGCGAGAACAACCGGTCGACGAAACCGGTCGTCAGCCAGTTGCCGATCCACATCGCCACGTCCTTCTTGGACCGCTCCTTGTGGAGCCGATCGTCAACCTCATCGATGACCAGGCCCACCACCTTCGGGCGCCGGTCGATCAAATCCGCTTCCAGTGCGTCGAGCTGATGGGTCTGTCGCAGTGCTCGTCGATACATCACCTCATTCGGGTTGACGCCTTCGTTCTGCCAGAACGTCTTCCACAAGGATTCCTCCTTGTCAGTCCTGTCGATGGAGTCGTCGAACTCGCGCGGTTTCAGGCCGGAGAACAGCGCTTGGCGCGACACCGATGTCACAGTCGGCAGCCATGCAAACGCGGTTCCCTCGTCGAACGCGAAACGTTTCGTGGTGGCGATCAGGCGCTCGCGGATCTGCACCCACTGGTCGAAGGCCAGCCCGTCGAATACCAGTAGAGCCACCTTGGTTTCCCCTGCGGACCGCCGATGGCGCAAGAAGCGCGGCACGTGGTGCACCATCACCGGACCTTTGGTCACCGGCTGCAGGATCAGGTCGGCGTAATGCTTGGCTGCGACCCAAGCTCGCAGACCCTCATCTGATTGCGCCTGCAAGGTCTTGATCCGCTCTCGAATCACCGGCAGGTGTTCGCTGCCTTCCGTGCCTGGCAGACCATGCGTGCGGGCCAGGATCTCACCGTAGCGTTTGGCGAACTCGCTCCAGTCCTTGTGCGAAGAGGCCGCTGTTGGGGTCGTCTCGATCAGGCCATCGATGCCTTTGAGCACCAATGCCTGCAATGCAGCCGGGTCCTGGACGACTCCGGCCTTGATCCAGCTCGGCATCGCCACAGGAACACTGTGAACCGCCAGCGGATGCAAGCTGCCGTCGAGAAACATGGAATCGACCAGTACCTGTACATCGGAGTGATCGAACGGAATCTCAATCTTGGCGATGTAGTCTGGTGATGGCGGCTCCCCTGTACGGGTGCCATCCAGTCCCAGGGTCGCCAGGTAGCGATACCACGCATCCTGTACTACGCGCAGCAGCGCACTCTTGGACGCCAGCCATGTGGCGACGGGTAGGCCGGCGAACAGCCCCTTGCCTTGAATGATGCCTGCCGCGTGCTGGGCGAACAGCGGTGGTAGCGAGCGGTTGGCAAAGTGCATCCGCAGCAGCTCGCGCCAGAAGTCCACTGGGGTGCGGATGGACCTGGGTGCAAGCTGGTAGACGTGTTCGAGGATGAAGTCTTTCGATTCGTTCTCGCCCCGCGCAGATTGCAATTCGGTCTGATGGGCATGAAACAGCCCGGCAAAATGCTCCGGCTCGACTTGCTGTACCGCGCTGTACGCCAGCCTGGGAAAAATCTCAGCAAGACTGAGCCGAACTACACGCCCGTGATGCACGATGTCCCACGGCAATTCATTCGCATCGGCGCTGCGCAGGTGCAGAACCAGCGAAGGGGCTGGCCCTTGTTCACCCCGATCCCATGCGGCGCGATAGCGCTCCTCGTACTCCGCGCGGAAGGCGAACGGGTCTTCGTACAGCATCAGCTCGAAGCCCCGGCTGCGCAGTTCGGTCAACAGCTTTTCGTCCAGTAGCACATCGTCGGGGTCGCAGGCCACCCACAGCCGGGTGAGATCGGCGGTGATGTGGCTTAGGATGCGTTCCGTCCACAGGCTCATGCCTCACCTCCGACGCGCACCATCATCACGGCGTTCAAATCCGGCACGCTGGCCTCCATGTCGTCCAGGGCCGCCATGCGGGCATCGTGTTCCTGTTGCAGCCGCTTGCGACGGTGTTCGCGCACGGCGGGCAGGCCGATTCGCCCAATGGCCTGGCCTCGGGCCTCGAAGGCATACAGCGCACGTTCGCGTTCTTCCTTCAGCCGTGCGCGGTGTTCGGTCAGCAGTTCGGTGAAGATTCGTTCACCCTGGGTACTGGCCGCAGCATGGGATGCCTCAAACCACTTCGCCGACGCCTCGGTGCCGGTTACGGCATGCACGTCCACCGTTTCAGTCAGCAGCAAATCCCACACGCGCTTGGCAGTCGGTATGAAGGAGCGGCCTTCCTCATTGATGAACACCGGCAAAAAGCGCTTGCGGCTCAAACCCTCCGCCGCCAGGCTGATCTCCCACAGCGACCAGATACCGCGCACCGAATCCGGCAAGCCGGTCACGCGGATCACCGGCAACGGCTGCCCGGCGACAAAGCGCGGCAGCTCGCTGATCACAGCCCGGGCGCGCGGGTCTTCCATGGTGATCCATTCCAGCTCCGGGTTCTCATCCGCTGTGCGGGCGTCAAAGCAGGCCTGGGCCGACTCGCTGCCGTCCGCCCATGTCACCCGCCATGCCTTGCCAGCCTTCGTTGCCGAGCCACCGCGCACAGCCAGCCCGCTGGTGATGGCGCGCTCCAGCCAGAACTGCGCCGGGTGGTCGCGCCACTTGCGGGCATCCTCGGCATCCAGATCGTGTTCGGTGGTCAGCAGGTGGCTGTTGTTCTGGGAATCTTCCAGGGTGGATCGCAGTTGCGACACCACCGCGTCGCACTCCTGTTCGATGGCGTCCGGGTTTTGCAGACCCTGAACGAACAGCTCGTCGAAGATCGGATCGGCCTCGACCGAATCCATCACATCAGCCGCCTTATCGACGCCGAACTCCTGCGCGATGACTTCCAGCTTTTCCTCCAGAACCTGACGCACGCGATGCTCGACGGTGTCTTCAAGTACGAAGTTGATGGCGCGCACCACATGCTTCTGGCCGATACGATCCACCCGGCCAATGCGCTGCTCGATCCGCATGGGGTTCCACGGCATGTCGAAGTTGACGATGACATGGCAGAACTGCAGGTTCAGACCTTCGCCACCAGCATCCGTCGAAATCAGCACGCGCACCTCCTTGGAGAACGCCTGCTGCGCACGGGTGCGGGTTTCCAGGTCCATGCTGCCGTTGAGCGTCGTCACCGAGAAGCCACGGCTCTCCAGGAAATCGGCCAGCATCGCTTGCGTGGGCACGAACTCGGTGAAGATAAGCACCTTCAGCGCCGGGTCGCCTTCTTCCTGCTGCAGCTTGTAGATCAGCTCCAGCAGCGCCTCAGCCTTGGCATCGGTACCGGCGGCCTCGGTTTCCCTCGCCAGCTCCAGCAACATCTCGACTTCGGATTTTTCCATCTCCCAGCCGCTGGACTGCATGGCCAGATCCACCTGTGACTGGCCATCCAGGTCCGCCCATTCGTCGGTACTGGTGTTCTCGAACAGATTCGCCTGCGGCTGCGGCGCATCGAGCAGCGCTTGGCGTTTCTCCAGCGTGGTGCGGATAGCTGCCGTGCTGGATGTGACCAGCCGCTGCATCAGGATCATCAAGAAACCGATGTGGCGCTGCTTGGCGGCCAATGCCTGGTTGTAGCCGTGGCGCACATAGTCGGTCACTGCCTCGTACAGGCGTTGCTGTGCGCCGTGGCGAGCCTGCCAGGCAACCGCCTGCAACCGGGTCACACGCGGCTTGAACAGCGGCTGGCCTTCGGCGTTGATCGATGCGCGCTTTTCGGTGCGGATCACGAAAGGCCGCACGCGCTCACGATTGACGCTGCCTTCATCCGGGAAGGCTTCGCGGTCCAGCAACTGCATCAGCCGCATGAACTGATCGGTCTTGCCTTGGTGCGGCGTGGCCGAAAGCAGCAGTAGGTACGGCGAGGCTTCCGCCAGCGCCGCGCCCAACTTGTAGCGGGCCACCTGCTCGGTGCTGCCGCCCATGCGGTGGGCTTCGTCGATGATGACCAGATCCCACGACGCCGAGATCAGGTCCTCGAAGCGCTCGCGGTTGTAGGTGTTCAGTTGTTCCAGGCTCCAGCCACGCCGACTTTCCATGGGCTTCACGGAATCCAGCGAACAAATCACCTGATCGTGCATGCGCCACAGGTTCTCTTCCTCGCCCGCGCCACCGCTGCGCCACTGGCGGAAGGCCGCCAGCTCGGACGGCTCGATGAACTGAAGCGTCTCGCCAAAGTGCAGGCGCATTTCCGCCTGCCACTGGCGCACCAGCCCCTTGGGCGCCACCACCAGAATGCGCTTCACTCGGCCACGCAATTTCAACTCGCGCAGCACCAGGCCAGCCTCGATCGTTTTGCCCAAGCCCACCTCGTCGGCCAGCAGGTAGCGGATGCGATCTCGGCTGATGGCGCGGTTCAGCGCATAAAGCTGGTGCGGCAACGGCACCACGCTGGACTGGATGGGCGCCAGCAGCAGGTTATCTTCCAGTGCATCCAGCAGTTTGGCGGCCGCCGTGGTGTGCAGAATCTGCTCCACGCTCGGCCGCACGCTTTCCAGCGAGGCCAAGTCCGACGCTCGGGCACGGACCACCGCGTCCTTGGCCGGCAACCACACGCGGTAGGCCACCTCGCCCCACACATCCTGCCGCTCGATCACACGGCACGGCGACGCCTGCCGATTGAACCAGCACCAATCGCCAATCGTGAAGTTGCGTCCGGGCTGAGTCATGGGCCTACCCACAGCATCAAGGTGGCAACATCGTGTTCATCGGTCATTTGCACCAGCAACACTTGCTGCTTGGCACTGAGCTCCGACTTGGTCCCGACTTGACCCCGACTTAGTCCCGGCTGGCTCCTGAGCCTGCGCGTGCTTCTCTCAATGCCGTTGATGCGCGCAAGCAAACCATCCTGGTCCATGCTCAAACGCCCTCCGCAACCAAGCGGCGCAGTCCATCGCGTAGCTTGCCAAAGCTCGGCGACACATTGCGATCTGGCTCCAGCAAGGGGCCGATTTTCTCCGCCCACTCACATTTGATCTGTCCCGGTAAAGGCCAGCCCGCTTTTTTGATGGCAGCAGAACCACCGTGATGGATGGCATCGGCCAGCAGCTCCCATGTATCGCACACGTTGTCCTGCACATAGCGACCCAACACCTCGGCCTTGGCGCGTGGATAGGCTGCCTGCAACGCTTGTTGGTCTCCCAGGTACCAGGCTTCCACTTCCTCGATGGCAAGCCGGAACATCGTGTTTGGCGCCGGATTGCACCCCGCCACCAGCGCCTTTAGCTCAGCCAGGAAGTCCACACAGTTGCGCCGGTCGGAATCGAGTACCACGACCACCGCATCAATGCCCGGTGTCTTTCCGTAGCCTTGCAGCAAACGAGGCAGTTGATCCAGCAAAATCCTCTTTGCCGGATCTGCCCTCCCTTTCAAGTTGGATGGAATGCGCCCAACGCCCTTATAGGCGTGCATATTCCATGTATGCGGTTCGCCATATGCACCAAGCAACTTGGGCAGCACGGCTTCCAGCAGCTTCTTGCCGGACGCATCTTCCACCAGTATCTCGATGTGCATGCTCAAACCTCATCGAGATAGTCGCTGTACCACAACCCACCCAGCGGCAAACCTTCTGCCACCAGGTTCCTGACAACTTCAAGCTCGGAGACCCGACGTATCCTCGAATAGCCA
>Ga0308000_10000100_pt1 | contig 31530 bp, 51 predicted proteins | sample Neamet3_FD_203877 | JGI IMG/M metagenome (GOLD analysis project Ga0308000, IMG submission 203877) | Marine microbial communities from water near the shore, Antarctic Ocean - #3 | ecosystem: Environmental > Aquatic > Marine > Unclassified | place: Southern Ocean | collected 2014-06-04 | reverse complement strand
TGCCCAAGAATTATAAGGTTGTGGTGAAATAAACTTGTCTTTTGTTAAATCGTAAATATAACCTACAGCAGCGTATTGTTTTTTAAAGTTTCCATTGTATGAAGTTTGTATCCAATTAGCAGAACCTAAAAGAGAATTTAAAAATTCTAATCCTTTAGATTCGTTTTCTACTTCGTTTTCATCAAGTAAAACAAAATTATTTACTACAATAACTTGTTCCACTATATTGTTTAAATTTATTTTTGCAAAATGTGCCATAATTTATCCTGTATAAGAACCTGAACCCGTAAATTTCAATATTGTTACTCCTGATACTGTGCTTTGGTCAACACTTGGAGAACCTGACGTTGTGCCAGAATAACTAGAAGTAGGCAAACGAAGTATAACGACTCCAGAGCCACCTGCTCCACCACCTCTTACATTATCGCCATCACTACCTCCTCCACCGCCACCACCAGAACCTGTGTTTGCTGTACCTGCGGTAGCAAGTTTATTTTGGTTTTGACCTCCACGACCACCGCCACCTGTGCCTCCAAGACCTTCGTCTACATTATTAAAACCGCCACCACCGCCACCGCCAGCATAGTAAATGCCATTTCCTGACGCAACCGTTATAGAATTCTGCAAACCAATACCACCTGCTCGACCACCTTTTTGACCATCTGCGCTTGAAACACCAACTGCTCCTGCGCCACCTCCACCACCTGCACAGTCACCCTCATTAAGTGCAGAAGCACCACCATTGAAACCCTGTACTGGTGATGCTGTTCTTGTACCTCCCGGTGCTGATTGATTTCCTAATCTTGATCCACCACCACCTGAACCACCGGGTCTACCCGGTTCAAATGGAGGGCTTTGTAAAGATAAACCAGTACCTCCACCACCTCCACCTGTAGAAGTAATATCAGTAATATCGCTACCCGAAAAAACAGAGTTTCCTCCATCGCCTCCTGGATTATAAGGTGTTGGTGTAGTCGTAGTACCACCTGCTCCTACAGTTACAGTATAAGTTGTATTTGGTACAAGAGTTAAATGGTTTTCGGGATTACCACCACCTCCTGTATTACCTCCGAAAGATGCTCTAAATCCACCTGCACCTCCACCTGCTCCAATGTTACTCCCACCAGAACCACCACCTGCTATTACTAAGTATTCTACAACATACGGGGATCTTGATTGTGGTGCAATATTTAAAAATCTTTTTCCTAAACTCATAATTTAAATTGTTGAATCTGCTGCAAAAGTTGCGATTGAATAGAAAAAAACTGGATTTGCTGCTTGATCATCTACACACTCAATTTGCAAAATACTTGTTGCAGTATTATCATAATTAACACCTGCAACTTTATTAAAAACCCCTGTTCCCGAACCACCTGTTAACGTAACAGATTGCGCTTTTAATGGATATATTGTTACAACTTGCCCTTTTTTATAATTAGTAATATTTATGGTATAAGCACCAGTTAAATCACCTGCTATTTTAAATGAAGATCCTGCCGAAAAGTCAAATGCAACTGTTCCTGTTCGTGTGCTTATTGCAACTTCTGCTGTATATCTGTTTTCTAATTTATCGTGTGTTACATTGTCATTTAAAATCTTTGCAGTAGTCACGGCATTGTTTGTAATAGTCAAAGCACCTGATCCAGTCACTTCCCCTGTATGGGTTGCGTTTGGTGCTGAATTTGTCACCGTTACGTCACCGGTTGCGCTTGAAACAGCAATCGAAGTTCCTGCCACTATTGAATTAACATCACCTGCATCATCTGTGTACAGTTCAGTAAAATTTGCATTTACTTTTACAAAAGCATCTCTTATTGGATCTCCTGTATTGTCATTTGCCGTTGTCCCGACTCCTATTACCTGTTTAGCCATTGTTTATTTTTTATAATTGTGTTTGATCTGCTTTATATAACGTAGTATCCGCTAAAAACGGAGTTCCAGATATTTCTGTTAAATCTGCTGTTAAAGGAAAAGTTCCCCAACAAGCCGGTGCAGATATATCCGGTATTGCTTCAGTAGAAAATGCCGTGTCTTGTCCAAAACCAATATTGGTTATCATTGAACAATAGATCTCACCCCAATTTATATTATTCGCCATTTTTCTTTTTTATTTTTTGAATATAGTTTTTTAATTTTACTAAATTCTTAACCTTTGGTTTGTATGTTTTTTTCCTTAAAGCACCCATCCATTAAATAAACTGTCTTTATCCGGGTAAACATCATTATTATTATTTGTGTTATACTCCGGGAAACTGGTTACATTATAAGTAACGTAATCTATCATCCTTCTTGTATAATATTCGGCAAATTCTCTTTCTTTATTTACAAGATAGTCAACTTCGCTCTTACTTACGCTTTCAGCATTTTCGCTTATGTGTTTAAATACTCCACCGTTTTTAATTTGATACGCTGCAAAAGGAAGGTAGTCCGTCATTGCGTAATGAATCAACATAGGCTGCACATATGTGTTTACTAAAAGTAAATAAGGATTGCTTAAATTACCTGCAACAATATGTCCGGCAATCTTATCGTACAACTTAGATCCTAAGAAGTTTTTTATATGAATTTCTTGAGCAATTTTTATAAACTGTATAAATTTATCTGTGTCAACGTTTCCATCTAAAATAGAATTTTTAACCAAATCGGTTCGTGATATGAATAATGCTTGTGCCATTTCTTATTTATTTATAAATCCTTGATTCGGCATATCTACTGGTCTTATAGCAACCTCTTTTGGGTTTCTAACTCGATAGCCTTCCTTTTCAGCTTTATTCGTGCTTACGGTGTCCGCATTAGGACTTTTAACATCTCCTTGCCCTTTAGGTAGTCCGGTAAATTTAAACGTCTTTCTGAGCCACTTGTGATGACAGTTACCTCCTCCTTTGTATTTAAAAATATCATAAGTTGAAGCTCCTCCTTCACCCCATCCTTTATTTACTGGCATTTCGTTCATCAAAAGAATATCTTCCTTTCTGTAAAGCTTATTAGCAGCAACCATTAGTTGACAAAACTTTCTGCTTTTTATCGATGGTGTTAAGGGAGTATATTGATACCTTACTTTGAATTGAACCCCTTCTATGTTTTTGTCTTGTTTACTTTTCCCATTAGGACGTGCTACTCCAGTAGATGCTAACCCGATCATTTTGTCAAGTTTATCTTCCATCTCGTAATCAACGTCCATTTCGTCTACCAATTCCCAAGATTCTAAATCTTCATCCTCTCCTAACTCGCTTAGAGTTGTAAATAATTCATCGTCATTAAAATCGTATTTACTTAAGCTTTCTTTGTGTTCTTTACAAGGCATAAACCAGATCTTTCCTTCATAGTCGTGCGTATGATATCCATTGCAACCGATTTCTTTGGAAATTTCAAGTGCCATTTCTTTCGTTGAATAACCTAATCTATCATCTATAATTGCAAAATCGTCATCAATAACCTCACTTCTTAAGTTATATTGTTTTGCCATTTTAACTCCGGTTTCCTCTTCCCTAGTCTCAGCGTCTAGTATGTTTTCCGTGTCAGTAAATTCTAAAGGTTGTAAAGTTTCGAAATAAAGGTTTAATGAAATATTATTATAAGCTAATATTCTATTAAAGTGATCAATTAAAAGTTCTTGGAACGGTCTAATAACTACATTGTCACATAGCGTAGAAGCTGTTTTAAGCTCTTCTGCGTTGTTTCCCAGTCCCGTGTTATCCTTTATACCGAAAAGCATAGGCGAAACGATCCTGTGGCTTACAAGGATTTTTTTAGAAGATTCATCTGAAAGGAATTGATATTGGTTATGCGCATCACTTAATTGAACCGGTTCTATTGACGAGCTGCTTTCGGTGTTATCGTTAAATGACAATATAAATTTTCCTGCTGAGGAGCTTCCGCTAAACTTCTCGTAAATTCTTTGCTCAATTAACTCTCTTTCTTCATCGTTTGGAATACCGTTGTTAAAATTAATTAACATACTAGGAGCTAAACCATTCTTAATATTGTTTAAATGGTAATTAGCAATCTCCTCTTCCAATTCAGCGTATTGTAATCCTCCTTGATAGTCTACCGGACTGTAATAATAGAACCCTGCTCTGTAAGGTTTAACGCAAAATATCTCAATAGCCTCTTTAGAAGTTCCAAAAGCAGGAATCCTTTTAGGTTGATCACTAGGTTTCATATCACTCCAATCTGGACTGTAATAATACCCTTCAATCTCTCCAGAGTCTCCCGTGACCTTTTCAGCTCTTATTGTCTCGATAGGAAGATGCTCTATTTGAGCAATCTTAGTTCTATCTTTAGAGTATATAACTTGAATAGCACATTGTCCCATTAGCTTTAAATCGTAACAAAACTTTCTTACGACATCTTTTTTAAATAAAGACATCATTTGAGCATACTCATCCGGTTTTCTATTACTATCTGTAGCATTTAAACCTTTACCAAATATCATTTCTGATAAACCATTAATAATAGCATTATTGGTAGGACTTCCGTTGTATCTGTCAATTAAATATTGGTAGTAATTATTATCAGAACCGTAATAAACCCAATCTTTGTTTTTAATCTCTTCAATCTGAGGTGTTGAATAACTGCTAAGATTTACTATTCCTAAATTTTTCATAAAATTATAAAGTCATTATCATAACTGGCATCTGATGTGTACTCGTTTTTATTAACTGTATAATCTTGATCCGCAGCTTGGTTAATTGTTTGATCCGTGCAAAATATCTTGTCTTTATAGATAATATTTCCATCCGGCTTTTTCAAAGTTAGGTCATAATACCTTCCTTCTGTTAATACTGGACTAAAAGTAATAGGAACCTGTAAGTGGTTTACGCTTATTGTTTGTGTCAACCCCGTGTATGTTTTATTTACGTTACTTGAATCGTCTCTAATCGTTAAAGTAGCGTTTGTTACATATTCTCTCGGAATAACCTTGAAGGTTTGAGCATTCCCGGTTGTTGTCATTATGATCATATAAGTATAACGAAAGATAATACATTTCTTGCAAAAAAAAAGGGCAACATTTCTGCTACCCTAATTTAATCAAAATGAAAATTTACTATGCATTCGTACCTAATGTGATAAGAATAGTTCCATCCATACCGGCGTAATCTTGCACACTAAATGGGAAGTCAATATCCTTAGTATCCGAATCCATAAAGTTTGCAGGTGCTTTTTCTTGAGCTGCAAAGGTTAAAGTGTAGCCGGACATATCACCCATAGCTGCACCCGTTACAACTGTCCCTCCAGAACAATCAGCACCGTTTTCTAGACCCATCATCATTACATTTCCGTTATAATCTTCAACTGCAATGTGTGGTCTTCCGTATGCTAACAATTTTAATTCAGCATTATCTTCTTTGGTCAATTTATGTAGACTCAAATTTAAAGTTTGCTCAAAGAAAACTGTTCCATTCTCTCTCGAAGCTGTTACAGTTTGTTCTAAACTGCTGCTTCCTTTTAGTTCGTACTTAAATGCTGTTAATGAATTTGCAGACCCTCCTATTGTAGATCCTGTCATATTGGTTATTTCGTCACCACTTAATGTAACTGTACCCAGTTTACCAAAGTCTACAAAATAAACATTCTTTAATCCTCCGACAACATCCTTGCACGGTTCCTTTCTACCTCTTGTTAAATCACACGCCATTTTTATATGTTTTTAAAAAAAAAAGGTGAATAGGCACAACTGGCTTACCCACCCTTTAATTGGTTAATTAATTCTTAAGAGTAAAGAACAATATCAGAACCGATTCCGTATTGTACACCGGCAGTAAACCTCATCACTACTCTTACATTTTGAGATCCGTCAATGTCAGCCATATCAATGACTTTCACCTCGTTTTGGTCAGATAGTAATCCTGTTCCAAAGAACAAGTTAGTTTTCTCAGCAGCTACCATAGTATTGTCAGCTAAACCGTTTGCAACGGCAAGTTTAATACCATCAAAGCTTAGAGTTCCACCTGTGTACCATTGTGTACCGTCTGAATTAACACCGGCTGCACCTATGTTTGTAGCAAAACCACCTAAAGCTCTTACGTAAGCTCTGGCTACATTTTGTGATACATAAATAAACATATCTTCTGACGTATAAAGAGTTGATCCTATTGCGTCAACTACTGCTCCTAATTGAGCAACAACATTCGCAGCGGTTACTCCACCACCTACTGCACCTACATCTGTAACGGTTGCGTCTGCTGTAAGTAATTCGGTGAATCCTCCAAACTCTCCTGCGTTTGCGGCAGCTCCGTTCCAAATAGATTGCTCTGTTTTTTGAGCTACCTTAGAAGAAACGTGACCAATTAAGAAATCTGCAAAAGAAGGGGGTAAGCTATCAAAAGCTGATAGTCCCATTGAAGCAGCTTCCCAATCTCCTTGGAAATCTTTCTTACACAATTGTAAATTTACTTGTTGATAGTCCGGTTGAATAGTCCTTTCTGTTAATGTAATAGTAGAGGTAGGATCAAAATCACAACTCGCATCTTTTACAAGACCATCCGTTGATACTTTCTTTATTACTTCTTTAAATTTAATATTTGGCTTAACGGTAATTAAACCGTTGTCCAAAGTTGAACCGCTTAAAAGTGCTGCAGATATATATTGTCCTGCAAATTCGCCAGCGTACGTTGTAGTTAATGAATTCGTTGTTGCCATTTTATATTTCTTTTATTTATTAATTATTATGCTTCAGATGCCCAGATTCCGTCTCCTCCTGTAATGTACCAGTCTGTAAGTGATACAGCTTTAAGAGTGCACCAGTCGCCTTTATTTGCTGTCGCCTTAGTGTTGATCCAATCTTTATTGTTTACACCTCCAGAAGAAACTGCAGCAACCGCTCCGTGAATTGCATCTGTTGCAGCAGGTGAGATTGTAAGAATATTATTACCGTCTGCACCGGTATTACGAAATGTAAATTCAGCTCCTATATTTTCTGCCGTGATTGCAGGAAGAGTTAGAATCTTTGCGTCTGTAGCAATATTAAATTCTACTCCTGCGTCATTCGTTTTAATATCTTGAGTAGTGGTCAAAGTTTCTTGCTTTGATCTCGCTCGTAATACGCTGTTACTTGTTGTTATTGTTGTTGACATTTTCTATTTATTTAAAGTTTGATATTTTTTGCATAACTCTGTCTAAAGTATTATTGCTCCTTTTTTGAGAATAAAGATTTTTCTTTTGCTCTGGCTTTGCTTCCGGATTATGTTTTATTGGAGCAGCAGCAGGTTTCGAAAGCTCAGCTTTTAATTCAGCATCACCTTCAACTACTTCCTCCACTACATCCTCGACAATAGGCTCAAGCATTTTTTTAATTTCTTCTACAACTTCCTTAACCTCTTCAAGTTCTTTTTTAGTTGCATATCCCATCTCTTCTTCTTTCTTTTCGTCTTTTTTCTCATCCTCTACTTCTAAAGACTCTTCTGCAGGAGCTTCTTCTGATTCAGCAGGAGCGTCTCCTATTGTATCAATAATTCCATCTTCGGTAATTTTTAATATTTTACCGTCCTCAAGTTCGTATTCGCCAACTGGCAATGAAACTTTCTCATCATCTGTAACAATAAAAACCTCACTACCCGGCTCAAAGCTTTCAGACTCCAATACGGTTCCGTTTTCTAAAGTCATTTTGGCAAGCTTTACCTTTTCAGATAATTCCACCCCCAAAAGTGTTTTAATTTCTTTTAACATTTTTACTGGATTTTTCATATATGTATTACGTTTATTGATTAATAAATTTGCATTTTCGTTTTAATTAGCTGCTTGACAAATTGTGCAATTATTGTAAGCGGTTGCTTTGCTTATTTCAAAGTTTCCGTTATTTCTTGTCGCAGTAATAGTATAGCAATCTGTATGGTTATGATGTACAAATTCTAAGTAATAGACATTGTTTACAGTTAGTTCAAGATCGTGTGTGTGTATGTGCTTAGTCCCTCCGTTACAATTAGTAGCAGTATAGTATCTTGTAACAGAAGTTTTAGTAACGTTTCCAACTCCTTGAGAAAAAAAGCTGCCATCACAACATTCGATTGAGTAGGTTAACTTATCCTTACATAAACAACCTCTTCGACCTCCCTTTGGACTCGGAATCCTTCTGTCATTATAATCTGCCATTATTTTATCTTAACACAATTAGGAACCTTTTGACCGTCTTTCATTTTAAAGCCTATCATTTCGTATCCATCCCAACAAGGTTCTTTCAATTCTTCAAGAAGATTTATTTCATCTTCAGTAAATATTTTTGTGATTTGATCTATTAATTCAGACGCTTTTTGATCTTCTGAAAGCTCATCTTTTATACCCTTATCTTTTGGGGACTCTATTTTATCAGCAAAGTATCCCTCAATACTGAAGCCTTTTACCAATCCTGTCTTCACATAGTCATTCCATATATTATCGTTGTCTACTTTAACCGTACCCATCCAAGTTCCTATTGGCACTTCCATATTATATTTTGCAGACTTATCGTGTACCATATCTTCTTTAATCCAACTTTCAACTAGAGTTAATCCTTGAATATTCATCCGGTGTTCTAACGTACTGTTTTTTTGATTACCGCTTTTAAGGTACTTTTGAGACGCTTTAAGAACCGTATCCCTTGAGAAATAGATATAATACTCTTCCTCTCCATTCTTTCTGTAGATAGGCTTATTAGGAACCAGTAAAGCTCCCATAAGTATCTTCTTTTCTTTGTCTACTTCGGCAAGTTCTATTGCTTTTTTGTCTTTTAATGCAATAAAATCTTCCTCTATTGCAGGATTTTCAACAATACTAATGGCTTCAATGCCGTTAAACTCGTCTTGTTCATCTAAAATTAATTCTACTATCTTCATAATTTATCCTATTGAGGCTCCTTCTATTATATTACGTTCTAATGATTGTGCATTTGTTATTTCGTTACTTACAACAAAAGCTTTTACAGGTTGATTTTCACTTTGTCCTATCGATTGAGCTAATTGATTCGTTTCAGAGGCTCCTACAATATTAAAATCTGGTGGTGCTGACGCTCCTCTTCCTCCAGTCATACCGTCTATTGATGATGTGGGTGCTTTAGCAGAGCTTAGTGCACTTTTAATAGACATAATAATTCCTGCGCCTTGAGCAGCGTATCCTATTAACATAGGAATGTTTGCAGGAAATCCTATTTTAGCAGTTTGTGCAGTTCCTTCGGCTACAGCTACCATAGAACGTGCAGCAGCTTGTGTGCTAAATGCTACCGTCTTACTTATTTCCATAGCTAACTCTTGAGCTTGTTGAATACCTTTAGCAACTAACAATGCCTTTCCCACTTTACTTTCAGCGCCTACCATACCAATTAAATTGTCTAGCATACCGGCTCGAGCAGACTTAACGACTTCATCTTGCCTGTCTCTTTCCGCTCCTAAAAGTTTTCCCTTCTCTACAAGTGCTATAAATTCGGGATCATTCATAGGATCGTCATCAAACTCTTCTGCAATTCCTACGCTATCCGGATCAAACTCATCGGGAAGTTGTGCCTTAGTAAATGCCTCAGCAAAAGTAGTACCGGCTTCTTGTCCCATTTGCTCATAAAAAGAATTCCTAATATCATCAGCTTCTTGTTCTAATTGCCATTGTAATTGTAGATCTGCTAGAGTTTTATTCCTAGAGTCCATATAATTTTTAGCAACTAACTCTCCGGCTTCTTTAGACTTTCTGGCTCTCAATACTAATAATGCCGTTTCTGCTTCTGTATATCCTTCCTCACCCTCTACAAGCTTCTTAAGTTTCAACTCGGCAAGTTGTATTTCTTGATCAATAGTTTGTTGACCGAAAGCTCCTAGAACCGCAATAGCTCTTTCCAAATCTAACTCATCTTGTGCGTCTTTTACTTTACCTAAATTCTCAGCGTAGGTTTCGGCTTGTAAGGCAGCAAATTTAAATGGATTCCCTAGAGACTTAACTAAGTTAAAAAAGCTCTCAGTCGTGCTTACAACCCCGTCAGTCATTACTGAAAGATACTTCGAGAAAGCTGCTGTCAATCCAACTACTCCTGCCGTAATTAAAACCACCGGGTTAAGCAACATTGCAGCGTTCATTCTTAGTTGAGCCTTAGTAACGTTTTTAAGATTGCTTCCCATTTCTTTTAAAGCTTGATACCCTTGCTCTATTGTTCCTGCCCACCCTCCAGTAACTTGATCCAATAGCATTATTGTATTTGAGCTTTGTACATTGTCACCGTCTAAACCTCTTACCGTTTGTGCAGCATTAGATTGTTCTAAGCTTAATTCTTTTAAGGACATTTTTTGATCCTCAATACTATCAGTTAAATGATCAGTTTGTTTTGTCAAGGATCTTTGAGCAGCTAAACTTGTTTTAGAAGTTTTCTTTTGAATCCTTTCGACTTCTTGCAGCTCTTTCTCAAGCTCAATAAGTATTTTCTTTTGTTCTTGAAGCGTATCGTTTAAAAAATCTAATTCCTTTTGAGCGTCTTTAGAATTCGCCTGTATTTCTATTTCATATTTTTGGCTCATAATTTCTCACGTATTAATTGTATTGAAGCTTCCTTTATGCTTTCCGGTAATTTGTTTTTCCCTAATGCTATGTCAACATACTCTCCTTTAATATTTTCAACTCGAGCTAAGGCTAACAATTCTAATATATTTTGTATCATATTTTTTGTTTAAGATGTGGCTATTATATCTCCAGTCCAAGACAACGGGCCAAGTATATTGTTTTGACCGCCATTAGTATTAGTTCCGGTTATTGAAGTTGCTCCTTTTATATAAATTCTAGGAATACCCTTAGAATCATTATCCCATTTAATTTCTGCATTTGAAATATTTCCTGCCGCAAAAAATCCATCAGATCCTGCTGCACTAACATATTTAAAGGTTTGTGTAACCGGATGATAAGTTCCTTGAGATGGATCATAAACACTAGCAAACCATTCTACTACTTGTTTTGTTTTGTCAATAGGAAGAGGTTTGGAACTATTTTCAATTACAATAAAAGTAACTCCTTGCAAGTCCAATGGATCTGAACTACGAGAAGCTCTTCTAGTTAGTGACATAAAAGTTGTTTCTCCTCCGTTTGGATAAAGATAATTTCTTATTCCATCACCGCTATTGTTTCCGAATTGAGGTTGAGCAGACGCAACGGTTGAAACTGTTCTAACAGTCGAGGAGCTAATCGCATTTCCAACACTTCCTATTGCATTAGTACTGGCATAAAATCTCCAAAAAACTGTAGCAGGATGAGACAATCCGCTTAACGTATAGTTAACAATCTTAGGTACAGTAAAAAATGAAGTAGCTGCAAAGGGAATATTACTAACTCCGCTTGTGGCTTTTATAGCATTAAAATCAAAAATACCAGATACAGCATCTTCTAAATGACTTTTAGTATTTGAATATAAAAATCCATATTCAGTAATTTTTTTTGTGTCTCCTACTTTCCCAAACTTTGTAATTTGATGATTAAAAAACACGGAAGTATTAGTTGGAATAGTGACTTGGTAATCTTCAAGTTTAGGAGCTTTAACGGGTAAAGGAGTATTATCATAAACCGGATCCGGATTGTTATCGGGAATAGTATTTGGTATTCCAGTTGTAATGTCTGGTATTAAAAAATCAGTACTACATCCTATACTTGTTCTTAAATCAATATTATCGGCTCTATAATTAGTAGTGTCTGCAGTAGTACAATTTAATTGCACCGCAGCCATAGTTTTAAAAGACACCTCTTCAAATATATTTGTTAATTCAATCGTACTTAAATTGGTAGAAAAATTTGTTGTGATCTTATTTATTCGATACATATTATCAAACACAATAATTTTGTCGGCTAAACTAAGGTTGAATATTATTTCGATTGGCAAAAACGCTTTTATGTTTGTGATGCGTTTCCTTTGATCAAACATATCTTTTACATAATCCTCATAGTACGTTTTGAATAGAGAGGTTGTTTCCGGTAATCTATTGAACTCCTCATACTCCTCATTAAAGTTTAGGGTTTGTCCAGTAGTGTTAAAAAGTCTTAGTGAGCTTATTGTATTAAAAGGCATAAAACAACTGCTTACGGCAGCCGTAGTAGATCCATCTAACTTCAATACATTAATAGAGGAAACGGTTTTGTTGGCATAAAAAATTAATGGCTCTCCCAAATAAGGTGCTTGCTTTTTATCTACTGAATAACCGTATTGAACATTACTGTTAGCTCCTATCACACCGTCATTTGTTACAAATAAATGCTCGTATTTAAAATGCTCAAAAGGAATTTCTATAGTATAGTTTTCTCCATCAAATTTCTCAGTTGCTTTGTAGTCTAAAGAACCCCACTCTGAGTTTGCAATCTCGTTATGATTGTTTGCTAAAAAAGTTCCCGTTCCTTTGTATTTAAAATTAATCTCTTTAAAAGGCAAAACTGAATCAACGGAAGTTTGAGACTTATCAAGGTGCTTTGTTATGTCCCATATTTTTGTGCTACCGTCAAAAAATTCATTTAACTCTTTTACTTCTATTACACCGGAAGAGTTCTGAAGTGCAGTAAGATTAAACATCTTAAATAATCCTGTAAGAAAATCAATAATTTTCATATCTGGAATTAAAGAAGTAATGCTTAATTCTTTATCAGTAGAAAACGATGCGGTTCCGTCAAATATAATCTCTCTCTTTTTGTTAAAAATCCCTCTTCTCTTTTGTGTTATTCTAATGAACACAATATAAGTTGATGAGGTTTCTGTCTCTATAAAAAAAGTATAACTACCGCTTACAATTTCAATTGGCACTACTCCGGTTGTTGCAGATGCTCCGTTGGCAGTTTCTCCGGTTAAGCCGTCATATCTTTGAAACTCTTCGCCATTCTTTTTAACAACTAAATTATAAGATGCGTTTCCAGAAGGTGTAACAAGTACTTTAGCTTCTCTCTCAAGGTTGTTTTCATTAAACTTACTTTCAAAACTTTTACTAGTAACTCCAGATATATCTGATACATCTCCTATGATATTACCAAAAGACCCAATTGGATATTGAGCATTTTGATTTTGAAATAAAGCACCTTCTTTATTGTGCAACCACATATAGAGATTGTAAAATTCAAAATTTGTAGTTGAGAAAAATTCATCGCTAAAAGTCAAATTGTAACCGGCTTGATTCTCAATTGCTTTTATTATTGCGTGTAAACGTATTGCAGGTTTTAGTTCTGACAAAGGCATCCCGTAGTTTGAAGACGTTCCTGCATTTCTGTTTGTGTTTTTTACAGTTGCTGTATTTGTAACAGAAGTATTGCTATCAAAGATTAATCTGGAGGTGTGAGTTATTAAAGGAAAAATTACAGCATCGTCAATAGTTCCTCCAAAAAAGTTTACATCTTTTCCATTAGTCATATAATCTATGACGTTTGCTGAATTGTAATCAAAATCGAATAATCTTAATTGATCTAAATTACTCAACTTATCCTCTCCTAAAACGTCCTTAAGATTTACTATGTCACCAAAGAAAGTTAATCTGTAGGTATGCGGTTCATTATTTTTTAAAGTAACACCTTCAAATTTTATTTTCCCTTTTTTAAAAGGTTTGTAATTAAGGAATAATTCAGCTTCCTTTTTAGTTCGAGCGTCAAACCCTACAATATTAAAGTTGTAGAAATGTTTAAATATTTTATTGTTTTCTTTAGAAGCCGGTACGTTAAAGGTTTTTGTAAAATCTGTGAATATTCTACTTATATCTTTTATGTCTTGTATAGATTGCGTTAAAGAGACGCTCTCATCTTTAAACAACTCTACTTGTTGACCGGATATAAAAAGCTCTAATTGAATCATTATCTAATATTGTTTATCTTATCAAAAGCGAATGCAAAGTCAATTGTGTAGTTTATTAATTTATCATTCAATACGGTTTTAAATTGTAAAGATTTAGATCCCGGTAATACTGGTAAAGTTTTATTCTCATATCTTATCCATACGTTTTCGCTTAAGTATAACTCTTCAATTGTTTGGTTCATATCCTCTTTTACGAATCCAGTATTAAGCGTCAATTTTGTTTTACCGTTTACATTATACCTTGTGCTTTGACCTTCTGAAGTAGAATAGGTTGAAGCTGTGTTTGTAACGATATTACGTTTAAAAGTTTCATCACTTATTGACAATAACTCTGTGGTTTTCTTAAAGAAGTATAAATCTTGAAACGCTCCGTACTTATTTGCAAATGTAATTTTGTGTGGAGTTTGTTTTGGTTCGCAAATATTAGATATTGTTATGGTTTTTAAAAGAGTAGAATCATCAGTCGCATAAACTTTAATTGTGGAACTATTAGCCGGTACAGTTAAGTATTGTATTTTTTGGTTAGTATTACCATTATCTGTTATTTGAGTTGTAGCAGAGTCTATTATCACCTTACCCACTCCCTCAGCAAATATTGGAAACTTACCAACCGTATCTTCTAATATGTAAACATTGTTAGAACTTATTAATGCGTCTCTTGAAAGTTCCGGGTTAGTGCCGTCCTCAAAATACCCATAACCATCCGTTGCTATAAAAGTAAATTCTTTCGGATTGTCTACTGTAAAAGGATTGTCATCTGTATCAAAAAAAGTGACGATTGCCTTAACCCATTTTGTGTATGAGATATAATCATCATTAAAACTTAACGTTAGATAATCCCGAACAAGCTCACCTATTTCAATAGTAATATTGTTATGCGTATCTATTCTCGATTTTAATATTTCATAGTTTGGCGTTGTTGGAGCCGTAGTGTATATACCATCGTAGATGTATAATTCTAATTGTATTCTTTTTAGTGCCATTATTATAGATTTATAGTTGCTCCGTTTCCTCCGCTTAAATCACAATTTGTAATTGCCACATCAATAACTATTCCTACGTCAGATATTTGTATATTATAAAAAGATCCAACTCCAATACCTGCTCCCGCACTTACGCTTGAAGTATTTACAGCATAGTATCTTTCTTTGCCCAGAAAAGGACTTCCATTACGGCATATTTGAGATCCCATTAAAGTAACTATACTTGAACTAGTGGATGTTACTGCGGTTTTTGTTGCCCTTGTATTATCACAAAAGTTATTTTGTTCTAAAACTCCTGCTGAAAGAAAGTAATTGTGACCTCCACAAATACCAATTGCTGCAGGTTGTATTACTGCTTTAGTACAATTTACCGTAGCACTTCCATTGGCTCCTGCATAACCTGTAGGGATTAATATTTGAAATTCTATGTCTCTTGAAGTGTTTGTGGCAACCGTAGTTCCTAACCAAGGAACCGTAGTAAAACTTTTTACAGTTCCAACTAAAGCTTTGCCAATATTTATACTTCCATTTGTGCTTATAGATTGACTATGTAATCCTACAATTCCACAAGTTAAAGTTGGTGCAGAGGTTCCGGGTTGTGAAAAGTCAATAGGACAATTAACAAAAGCTCCGGCATTTGAATAACCTGCAGGCACTAATATCTTAAAAAATATTCTTACAGGTTGTACAGAGGTTCCTGTATTTGCACTTACGCTAGTTATTGCAGTTCCATCAGACGTTGAACTTCTCTTATTTATACTTCCATCTGTTTGTGGATCCGTTATTGCTCCGGCTTGACTTATAGCTCCACCGGTTGGAGGATTCGCACTACAACTAAATGCAGGACTGCCTACTACGTTTATTGTAAAAGCAATAGGCTGTACCGCTTCGCACGTTGTGGGATAATTTGCATCTCTACCTAAAGCATAAACCTTTCCTGTACCTCCTATATTATTAGAAGATAATGTTAATGTGCTACCGCTTATAGCAGTTGTTATTAATACAGGAGTCGTGTTGGTTACAGCGTATGCACTCTCTCCGTTAAACTTTCCGCTTAGATCTATGCTTACAGTTGAGCCTCCACTATTTAAAGTTTGGTCGGGTATTGTTCCCGAATTGGTTACGGTAGTAGTACAACTAGATGCTATAGGTTGAACAGCCGTTATTGAACAAACGAAATAAACATCTGTAGTGTTTGTGAATCCAATAGGTATTCTAATTGTTACTGCAAGAGTTCTAGTCGTTGCACTTGATACAGTTGCATATTTTTGATTAGCAAATCCGGAATCACTACTTGTAAATGAAAATAAAATTCCTTGCGATAAAGTTGGAGGAGTTATTATCCCTTGATTGTCTACAATAAACCCTTGCAATTGAGCAACGTTACAATCAAATGAAGGGGTAGGTTGTACCGGTTCAGTTAAGTTTAAATAAAAAGGACTTCTTACATTTATCTTTGTACTCATAATATTTTACTTTGTTGTGTATCCAAAAAAATCATCCATATCCAACCCGAAAGATTCAAGCACTTCAATAGGTAATCTTTCAAAAGCTTCCTCGAATGGCTTAGTAAAAAACAAACTCGGCTTAATTCCTTTTTTGTAAATGCTCCTAGCAAATAAGAATCCTATTGTCTTATAGTTTCCTTTTTGAAATCTTCCCTTGCTGTCTCTTAGTCTTATATTCTTTAATTTTGCCCAAGCTGCTATTGCATCAATATTAGGCATCTTACCTTTGAATGAATAAGGAGTAGAAAATGCACTACGAATCCCGTTAACCCCTTTATCTTGAAACGTTCCATAAAAAGGCATTTCGAATTTTACATCAATACTATTTGCAGAAGTGTGTACTTCTCCTGCTAAACCGTTGTAGAGATCCCCAGAAGCTTTCTTACCGGCTCTTGTTAGGTTATACTTAGATTGACCTATAACATAATCTCTAAAGCTCTCTAAAGCCTTCTGTGTGTTTTCTAGTCGCAAGTTGATATATCGTTATTGGTTAATACATCAAAGGTGCAAGTCCATCCTCCTACTAAATTCTCAAATCTATCAACGAAAGGCTCGCAACTCGGGTCACCTTCTATTTGATAATTACCAGAGTATAAGTCTCCTCTCTTCATCTCAAGTACCAATCTATTTTGTACTGCTAGTTGTGTATTTAAAACGTCTTGTAAGTTGTTATTGCCATTAAAGATATCTACTACCTCATCTTTACTTTGATCTACAACGTCCATTGATAATACGCTTACGTTAAAGCTTACTGTATTTTGTGCGAAGGTTACGTTATTTATCATAATATGTGACAACGGGAATATAGTCTGCTTACTTAAATCAATATCACTTATGTTTCCAAACGTTACTGTTTTGCAATTATGATCCGCTAAGAGTTGATCTTTTATTGTGTCAGTAATTTGGTAAAACGCTCTAGTTCCTTGTTGACTCATTATCTTTTGTTATTCTTTTTAATCTCTCTAATTTCAATTTCTGTTTTCTCCTTCATAAAGGATAGCATTGTAAAACACTCGTAAGCTTTTAGCTTTGTGATATGTTCAAGTCTTTCAATATTTCCTGCAGCGAGTGCATATACTGATTGATACCATCCCCACTTTGCTCCAAACGATCCTGCTGCTGAGGTGTCAACGTATTCGGAATGTTCCGATCCAAATAATTCAGGGTAAGACTCAACAACTCCTTGTTTAAATGATAAAAAAAAACCATACTACTTAGTGCTACGTCTAACGGCATATACATCATTCTCTCTTGATACTTACTCCCGTCATAAGTTTCTATTTGGTATTTGTCTTTTACTCGTGTGGTGACTGGTCTGTATAAAACCGCCATAGCTTTGTGCATATTTTCCCAATCTCCTAAGTAGTTATCAAGGTCAATATACTCCCCTAAAGAAATGCTGTCTAGATCTGGAATAAATCCATATTCTTTTCCTCCTAAAGTAAAGCGTTCTATCAATCCCGTTTTTGTTGTGTCAAAGATTTCATTTAAGTGATCCGTGATTTTTAAGACATCGCTGTATTTTATTGTAGCCAAATCTCTCAAATCTACGTTGCAAAAAATTTCAATTTGCTTTTGTAATAAAAAACTAGATCCTTCATTCTCTGGTGTGTTAATCTTTACGAAACGTTGGTATTGCTCTAATGAGATTTCACGAGTGGAATCCGGGACATCTATTTGTAACTTCATATGTACATAACGATTTTAAAAATAAGTTTATAAAAAAAGGGATAGCTTAATGCTACCCCAATTTACAACAAATCAAAACAAAAAAAGATTTTTACCTAATCACTTTTCCACATAAAGGAATACACTCAGACATCACAACCGTACCCTTCCGGTAGGTTTTACCCTTCAACAAAAGATCTTCGCTTAAAGGCTCTTCAATCCTCCCGTAGTAACCGGATTTATTTCTGTCCGGTGTGTCTATTCTTTTTGATCCGATATATTTCCTATTAAAATAATAATCAAGATGCCACCCTAGTTCTTCAAATATCATAATTCTAATTCTTTTAATTTCTTACCTAACTCTAAAAGAGCAACGAGAATATCTTCCCGGTCATAGTGTGTAGCAGTTCTATACTCCACCCTAGCTTGTATCATTTCTACATCAGCCATTAGGCTTCCGATTTTTTTGGCATTAGCCATACGTGCATCTAAATCCATAATTATTTATTTGCTTTTAAATACGCTCTAATTCTTTTAACGTTTTTAAGCAAGTCTACTTCTTTTTGATATAAAGTATCTAAAGCGACCTCATCTCTAATCAAGGCTCTTTTAAGATCCTTAATGTATTCTTGTTCATTACTTTCTTTTATCATAGTCGTGTTTTTAAGTTATTTTGTTTTTAGCGTTTGCAATATAGCATCGGTGTATTCTTTATCAGTCAAACTACCTTTATCATATAATTTTTTTAAGGCAGCTATCACTCTACTAGAAGACTTAGAGATTTCATTAGTTTTATACATAGTCGTGTTTTTAAGTTATAAAGCTAAGATACTAAATAAAAAGTTATTAACCTAATTCGTTAATAAGAATCTTTTTTGTATCTTCCGTATATGAGAAAATCAAAATGTATTTTATGTAACGTAGAGTTTGAAGGATATGGACACAACCCTGCCCCCCTACGTGATTATGGAACTTGTTGCAACAATTGTAACGATAGAGTTATTCAATATCGAATATACAAAATTAACGAACTGCATAACGTCCATAGTTAGGACGGGATAATTTATTGTACAGAGCGTAACGGATTGCATCGATACTATGGTTGTAAGAATCTACCGGATCGTTTAGCACAACTCCATTCTTATCTTCCTTCCATTTGTAATTCCTAAACTCTTTTATTGTGTTTGTGCTTTCTTTGGTTATGAATAAAGAATATCGTTTCATCATATCAATTCCTATGTTAATTGAATCCCTTCCTTTTGTTGCCGGTTTAACGTTCCATCCAAATCTGTGAATCTCATCGATACTCTTCGGCTCTGCACTATCGGCATAAATCTCATCTCTTCTGCCTAGTCCTAATCTTTCTAACTCATTCACAATGTCCCGGTTAGTCATTCCCGTTCTATAAATGTGTTCTTTAAAATACAATTTTGTATCGTGTTTGTAGACAGAAACTAATGTCGTTGGATCATTTGTATATCCAAAATCCATACCATAAGATAAAAATTTGGCTTCCTCCGGTATCGATTCAATAAGCTGTGACTTAAATATAAGGCTTCTACTCGCACCAACTTGACCTAAGCCATAGATGTTCCAATAGTTTTCATCGGTGTCTCTAAGCCTCTCAATCTCTTTCTTTATTTCTGGAGCTAGGAATGGATTATCCTTATATGTAGTAATGTAGAAATCAGCATCATCTCGTGTTTTAACCTTCTCATAAATCCAACTAAATTCGTCTGAAGGATTGTAATCAATTATAATGCGATCTTTAGTTCTGAATACTAACTGCTGCCAATCTTCCCAAAACAATTCGTTTGCCTCATTAATAAATAAAATATCTCTCTTTCTTCCTCTTACTTTTTGAGGCTGATCTAATGATATAAATTCGACAAGGTTTCCGTTTAGTCTATATTCAGCGCTTGACTTATTATGCTTTGTCTCATCGTATAGCTCATAGGTTTTTAAAATCTCCAGAAAATCTCTCATTGCTGAGGTTCTTAATGCCGGGTAAGTTTTACGTGCAATAGATATTGTTTTACCTTTTTGCTTTAAACAAATGGCAAAGATAATCCACATAAGAATGTTATATGTTTTGCCGGATCGAGTACCTCCTTGCTCAATAAGGATCCTCTTCTTTGAATTTTCAAGATGTCTAAATACAATATTAGTCTTGAGTACCTTCATCTATTATTTCAACTCGGAAATGATTGTTTGCGTTCATATCAATTTCTTGACGTTCTACGTATCCCCTATGCTTTGCTTTTGATTTTAAATAAAACATAATGGACGCTTCTTTTTTGTCTGCTATGTTCTCGAATAACTTAGACTCTACATAATCAATAGTTGCTTCTATAATTGACCTTGCTTCTTTATCGTAATCCGAATCTTCTTGAGTCCATCTGTAATGAGTTTGCCTAGAAATATTGACTTTCTTACAGGCTAATGAAACGATCCCTAAGCTATTTTCTAATGCTTCGATCATCTTCTTTTTTAATATGTCACTTTTGTCACTCATTTTTATTTATTTATCTTATTGTATTTTTTTCCCATTTCCTTTATACGTAAAGCTTGAAAGGTTTTTCCCTCTTTTAAAAGTCGTTTTAACAATCTCTTATGTTCTTTAGATCCTTTCACTAAACTATTGGCACTTTTTTCCGCATAGTCGTTTTTCAATTTACCTGTTTTATGATTTAAATTAATGAGACTTTTTTCTTCTATTGGTATAAATTTCATTATATATCTTTTTTATCTAAGTTAAACTCTTCATAACAATGTGGACAGGTTACAGTTGTCTTTTCGTTTTGAGGTGCATCTTTGAATTTATTTTCCATTTGATACTCTTCCGCTTGATACTCTTCTTGAGAGGTATTTGTGATGTTAAACCCTACCTCGTCATTTAACCAATTTCCTAAGTTAATATTGGGAAAGTAATCTTGCATCTTAATGTTGTTGTCGATCTCTCTCATCTCGATCATAAGCTCATCGTTATCCCATATCGTAAGCTCGTGCGTTTTATTATCTGCTATCCTGTATTCTTTAGCTTCTTGCTCCGTAAGGTTATCCTTAACAACACACGCAGCCTCTGTGTAGCCTAATTGGATCAAAGCCTTATATCTTGCGTGTCCGGCAATAATAACGTTCTTAGGATCTATTACAATAGGTTGGTTGAATCCGTAGCTTTCAATTGATTTCTTAGTAGCTTCTACAGTACGTTCGTTTTTTCTGGCATTCCTCCAATATGGTTTTATATTAGATAATGGTATCGTGTGGATTTTCATTCTTGTATTCTTTTTTTATTTGTAATTGCTTTTTTAATTCCCAAGCTTTTTTGTATTCAGTATTTTCAAATAACTTACTAAACCCGGTAATGTGTTTTAGTCTTATCAATTCCTCTGCTTCCATTCCTAACTCTTCTAATATGTCAGCATCTTTCCATCCGTTGTCTAACATCTCAAAAACAATATTACTCATACCCGAAACGGAATGTTTTCCTCTCGCTCTATTGTGTCTAATTGTAGACGCCATTCTATCATTAATATTCTTGTCAATAACCACTACCGGTACATAACCCATATTCTTATCTAGTATGTCTGAGTAACTTCTTGAGGTAAAGTATCTATGGAACCCATCTACTATAACGTATTTTTTCTTGTCTTTATCGTAAACAGTTACAATAGGTTGCGTATAACCATCGTGGAGTATCGAAGTATATAACAATTTCATTTCTGTTTTTGCTACACTATTGGGATTATAATCGTTTGCTTGGACTTGTGATATGTCAACCCATCTTACTCGGTTTACAGGTTGATGGTTTAATGGCGAAATCTCATCTATTAATTTCTTAAGCTCCTCTATAAAGTCAATCTTATTTTTACTCAATTGATATTGTTGTATCAACTCTTCTTTAAATGTCATAAGGAATGTATTTGTTTTTAACCTTTTTATACTTTATCTCTTCGCCTCTTGTCCATCTGCGATAATCTTCCATTTCCCCAGTTTCTGTAAAGTTACGCAATTTAGTTAAATCTTCATCGTTGGCTAAAATGTTGTTTATTTCGGCTTTAATGAGCTTATCCCTATGAAGCATATCTTTATACCTAACATCGTACAATTCCCATTTCTTTTTAAACTTATCTTTTACTTTTTTATTGTTAACTAGTTTTTCTGTAAGGAAGTCTCTATAATCCTCCCAAGATGCAAACATAAAAGGAAGCTCTTTAATGAAGTAATTTTTTTTGTTTAATTTTCCTGCCGTTCCAATTCCAGTCATCCTATTTGTTAATGCTGTCCAAGTATCTTTTTCCACTTCTTGAAGATAAAACAATACTTCTAAAGCAGTCTCGTGATGTAAGTTTGAAACTCTCATCCCACGAATAGGAACCCCGTACATATATTGGTAATCATAAACTTTTGTGTATGCCCACTTATTATCGTGTATGGATTTCCAAATGTCAGTATAGCTCCAATCGTATATGGGATAAAATGTATATTGACCTTTACCCGGATTAAGTTTTTTGCCCCAAGTAATGTATTTGTATGTTGCTTGTTGTGTCATAGCAACGTGTCTTCTGGGACTTTCTTCAGATCTTACTCCTCCCAATAAACAAGTGTTCTCCGGAAAGTCAACTTCTATTATTTTATTGAATAAATCATAAAATTTATTTGTCCCATATTTATTCTCTGTAATAGTGTTTGGTTCTCTAGGACGCATCCACTCATCACCTTCACCCCAAGCTGTAATCCATTGTTTAATATTTGAGGATGCATTGAATATTGCAAAAGGTATTTGATACCATCTTAAATCTATGTTAGGATCTTCCCTCACCTCTCGCATATGTTTAATTACAGCACCCCACTCAGCTTCTTGATCTAAAAATAATGCTTTTACTGGCAGCTTCCCTTTCTCTTTAGCAACCTGTACAGCTAATCTAAGCGTCACAGTCGAGTCTTTACCTCCGGAGTAACCAACTACGACCTCATCAAACTCATCGTATAGGAAACGTATCCTATTTAATGCCTCCTCATATACATTATTTTTTTTATATATTTTCATTTGTTTATTCTTTTTACGCTGTTTAATATGTCATTATCTAAAACATATTGACGAAGCTTTTCTTTGGCTATACTTTTACCCATTATCTTTTTACTATCTATGCTACAAGCAAAATAATACAAAGCCTCTTTACTGTAAGAAAATAATTGATGCGGGGAATGAGTATCTAATAAAATTAACATATTGTTTTCTAATTTTGTGTCAACTTTATCCACTCCTCTTAAACCAAAATTGTCAACTTTTAAAATGTAGTGCCAAGTATATCTTGGGTATCTTGGATCCGTATGCAAAGGAGTAGCTTTTTTTACTCCTATCCAATGAGGTTCGCTTGTTGAGTCAGCTCCTCCCCAAGTTTTTAATTGATGTCTGTTTCCTTCTAAAACTTTGTCAAACTTTTTCGCATTAAAGTTATAATTCAAATCAAATGCATTTTTCTCGTAATACAAAACCGGATTAGTTCTTTGTAATGCAGTAAGATTTATGTCCCATTTAACATTCATAATTTATTTTTTAAAAGTGAAACTTTGTCTTTTACTACTCCTTCTTGGATCTATTGCGGATTTGGCTATCCTATGATCTACCAAACTGGGAACGTGCAACCAATATTTTATTTTATTTTCTTTAAAATAATATCGAGTAACTAAATCATTCGGACTTATATGCTCATTTTGTTGGCAAGAATCCTCAAATTTAAAACTATAATTATATATTTTTTTAGACATTCCTTTGGGAAGATAATAGCATTGATGCATTAAAAAATTAGATCCCAGTTCATAACGACTTCCTTCTGTTAAATCTTTTTTTCGCATACTAAAAAATTGAATCACATTATTTGGTCTTTCGTTTATGGCTTTATTTATTTTATTTAAAAAGTCATCACACAATAATATGTCATCTTCTAATTGTACGCAAGGATGATCTTCCGCTAATTTCCAAGCTTGTTGTGCATTTTTGTAAGAAGTGTTTTTAAATTTACCTGCATCTGTAAAATTATCATAACTTGTTATTAAATTAGGAATCCTTTCTTTTAAATAACTACTGTACTCTTCTCTTCCATCACAAGTCATCATTATAAATTTTATATTTTTTTTCATATTATCTTTTTTAAACTTTCTGCGTTTGAGGTTTTTCTTTTTAAGACAGCGTACTCTTTTTTTAATTCTTTATATAAATCTAATATTCTTTTTAGCTCATACTCAAGGTGAGTTATTCTAGCATAAGCATTATCTGAATCTTTAAATCGCATTTCACTTAAGTGTTCTTTTTTACATAAATTATTTATTGTTTGCCAATGATATCTATAATCTCTATTTGTTTCTTGTAATGCAGCGTCAAGCTTTAATCCGTATAAAACAGTTGCGTGATCCTTTTCAACAGTTTTCCCAATAGAGGTTAAGCTGCTATCATCAGTCGCATATTTTTTGCACATAGAATAATACATTGCCCTAGCATCTATGTAGGTTCTCCTTCGAGTCTTTAATGATAAATCAACTCCGACTTGTTCCATCACTATTTTTTTTATTCTGTTTTTTTTCATATTCTTTTATTTTATGGTTGTGTTGTTGTTCCGTTAATATCCATTCTATCCTTCCGTTTTTGTGAATAATTTTACTATAAATTGGTTTCATAATATTTTTAATTTTAACAAACTGTAACATTGTATATACTTCTCTCGTGCCTTACTTTTATATTGGCTCTTAAATAATTGAAATAGCTTTCTTCGGTATTGGTATTCAGTAACGCATCCTTCATAGTATTTTTTTGAAAAGGCTACTCCTTTACCTTTAAAGTAATTTACATTGTCTGCAGTATCTCCGGCTATCATTTGTTCATAAAAATTATATCTAGCTTCCTCTTCAGATATATCATAAACGCATCTATGTTTAAACCCGTAATTGTATATTAAAGCAGGAAATTGCTTGTAATCTTTATCAATAGAAACTATCATCACACTATCTCTTCCCGAATCTCTTGCAATTTTATGCCAATAAGTTGCAACTAAATCGTCAGTTTCTACTCCGGATCCGTTAATGCCCTCATAAGTGTCAGTACAATACTTATGCATTTGACTTAATAGGGGAGGCTTAGGTTGACTTATTCTATTTGCCTTATACTTCTTAGTCAAGTGCTTTCTAAAGTTCCCTCTGCTACCGTTAAAAGTTAATACAGAGTCTACAACGTAAAGCTCTTCAATATCATTTACGATCTTTTGATATGTTTCATCAAATTTATGAATAGCATCCGCTAAGTTTTCATAGAAAGGATTATCATCTGGGTGTTCTTTCCTCCGGTAACAACTTGCAAATATCATAGAGTCAGCATCTACAAGTAAAATCATAAATCTATTTTTAAGGGGTTTCCGTTTTTGTCGATATAAAGACCTTTAGGTTCACAAAGCATAAAGCATTCCCCACAGATGTAAGTTTCCGTAGGGAGTAATTCCGAATGGCAGCAATCACTTATTATTACCATCCTTTGCTTTTTTAAGTTTATTCTCTATAGCTTCAGTTACATCTTCCCGGTTAATTTTTACAGCACCATCTAAGTTAATTTGAATTGAAGCACCGTTAAAAGTAAAAGGCATTTCTCGATCTAAATTCATAAAATGGTATACAGTTTTTCCGCCATCCATATAGTCAATTTCTACCGGGACAAATATATCATTCCTCATAAGGTGCAGCATAAACTCTTTATCCTTTAATGACATATCTGCATAGAGGTCTAGGATCCTATCATTAATTAATTTGCTCATCTTTATTAGTTATTATTGGTAAATTAAAATATTCATCTAAGGCTAAAGTCATATCCATATAAAAACCGCAATACTCACAAAGAAAATTATCTCTTTGGTTTTTTTTATTACAGCAACTACAAACATTATCCATTATCCTTTATCGTGTGTTAATAATACTTCATTTTCATTAGCGCATTCTTTAGAACAATATCCGTCATACGAGGTATCGTAATTTAATTGATCATTACAATTCCCACAATGAGCCAATTCGTAATCGTGGATAATATGCTCAGCTATTTCGTAGAAATTAACTTCCGCAACAAAAGCACAAGCATAATTATAGGTTAAAGTTTCTCCTCCTTGATCGAGTAAATATTCCAATACAAATTCTTCAAGCTCTCCGGCTAATTTATAGGTATCACCTTTTTTAAATAAAGGAATATATAATTCATCTAAATGAAATTGTTGATCAGAAATCATTTCTAGGTTGATCCGCCAAGTAGCGTAATTTGTGTATCCGTTATACTTTTTATTTTCAGTCATAATTTTAGTTTAAATTTATCAGTTAGCATTAAATTTTCTTCTTCCAAAGACTGCAGCTCATCCTCAGATTTTCTCGCTCGTAATACTGCACGAATTTTATCCTCTTTATATTCCTCAGCTATAGCATAAACTTTTGAAATATTACCGTCTAAGTGATTAACATAAAGAGCTATTTTACGCATAGCAGATATCATAGCAGATAGTTTGTCAGTCGGCTTATCTTTATTAGCTTTTTGCAATAAATCGTGTACGAGATCAAAACTGCTACAATAGTCAACATACGCCTTAAGATTAATTTTATTAGTCGTATTATCTATCATATAAGCTAAGATAGTTAAAAAGACGTTATTAACAAAATTTCTTAATAATTACTTTTAGGATCGTTAATGTTTACAATAATTGCTTGACTTTCATCAAGTAAATAGACTTCTTTATCTTTCTTGTGTTTTGTCCATATAGTTGTGTCCGGGCAATACTTAAGTTCTGTTTCCGGCATTACGATGTCATTTAGGTAAAAAAGATAATTACCCTTTGGATCGTTTATGAAATACAATTTTACTAAATCGTGTGGCATATCCATTAGCTTATCAAATTTGTATTTTTCAAGCATTTTTGTTTGATAATAAGATTGCCTAAACTTCATTTCAATTACGCATTCCTTTCCTTTTGGAGTTCCTCCTACAGCATCATAATGCTCAAAGCCTCCTCCACACCATTCTAAATCCCAACCATCAAAATTCAATAATTGTATGACAGCTTTCTCCCATTTGTGTACGTGCTTTAATTTCATACAGATAAGAAAAGATTATCAAGGTCTTTTATCCATTGTTTAATTGTAGCCGGGTTACAAGTGCAAGGCTCAAAATAACTATGCTTATTATACTTTGAATGTAAATGACATATTTTTTTAAAATCTAAAGACTTTAGGGAATCTTTATTATTTTCTTTAAAGTATTTCCACCAATTGTAATCTCTTAATTCCATAAATCAATTTTTATATCGTTTAATTTATCTTGACGCTCTTTACAACCGCAGCTTTTGTATTTTAATATGTCAATAACGACTTTATTTACAAGCCATTTAATTCCTGTATATTTAAAAATTACTGCTAAAAAATCTCCTAATTTCATTTGCTTAATTTTATTTTTGTTCTCAACAAAGAATACAAATCTTTCTTTACTTTTCGGTATGTATTATAAATCGAGTAATAACTTATTTTTGTTTTATCAGAAAGGCTTTTTACAGACTCTCCTCCTTCTATGTATTGATAAATTTTTTTATCGTACCAATATAGATCGTTTAAAAATACTTGCATTTCTTCATACAACCCGTCAATATCATCCGCTTCATCATAAGGATTTTGGAATGTAAATTTTGCTATGTATCTTTCGTAATTTGCTTTGTCAAAAAGATCGTTTCTTTCAAGAGGCAATATTGTTACTTTGTTTTCTTTTCGAGTAAGATCGATATACATTGTACGTAAGGTTCTGAATATATAATAATGATTTATTTCTGTTTCATTATACATAATGTTTCCTCCTCTGGATATAAGAGCATTAATTTTTAAGTACATTTCTTGGACTAGATCTTCCGATGTGTCATTATTGCAACCAAAACTCTTTACAATTCGTATCCAATCTTGGTGCATTTCAGCCAATAAGTGTAGGGTAGTTTTTTTCAAAGTTTCCACCAAGTTATGTGAATACCAAAAAGAAAAAACATAATAGTTAATTGGTGATAATAATCCTCCTCTTCAACCGGATCTTCATCTGGTTCTAAATTCGGATTGTAGTACAATATTCCTGCAGAAATTCCATAAATAGGAACAATTTGAAAATCAAATCCCATTTCTTTTTTGTACTAATATACGCATTTTTATTAAAATGGTAAGTCTTCGGGTGTTTTAACGGCTTCTAAGAGGTCTTTGTCCCCTATGGTGAACCCTACGTTATTAAGCATAGACTTCATTAGTATAGGCTCTCTTAAAGGTGTAGGGCGTCCTCCTGTCTCAATCTCTTTAACTTTTCGAACGTGAAGATTAGTGTACATATAGTCAGTAGGATGTTGAGTGTATCGATGTATAACCCAAAAATCGTCAGCTCTATTCACAAACTTACCCCCTCCCTCGACATCACTAGCCATAGGTGGCATAGGGTGTCCAGTATAATCGTCATCGTATTTGTGAACTTGTCTTAAGGCTCCGGTATTAGCGTGTGTATTCAGCCATACAGATATTTTATACTTTTTGCAAAAGATTCGTATTTCAGTACAAGCGTGGTAATCGTATTGATGTCCACCTACTTGTTTCAATAAATTAAAATCCATCTTTAAAGAATTATAAGGATCTATAAATAAGCCGTCATAATCCCAAGCATCTTTTACATAAGTAGAAAGCTCTAAGAGTTCTTTATAAGTGTACATTTTTGATGTGTCAACAAACTTAAAATGACTATTAATCCACTCACTACTTCTTTTATATCCGGCATCCGATATTTTTTGTATCGGTAATCCCTCCATAAATTCCATTAACCTTCGGATCAAAGTGTATGGCTCATTCTCGCTAGAATAAACCAACCAACGTTTGTTGTGTAATCGACTATACAATAGCATTAAGTATAGCGCAACTGAAGTTTTACCAACATTTGCGTGTCCTAAAATAATATTGAAGTTACCGGGTTTAAATCTTAGATACTCATCGAGTTCTGGAATTCCTAGAGACGTTCCGGATTTTATTTCACCGCTTCGGATCTTAGAAAGGTACTTTAGTTCATCGTTATATTCTATTAGCATAATATAAATATATAAAAAAAGGGAGGTTTTACGCTCCCTATTGTGGTTTAAAACGGCAAATCAGTATTTGCTTCAGCTCGATCCGGCATAAGCTCTTTTGCAGTTACTTCGCCTCCGGGAGTTTTAAAGTTCCTAGTCATAAACAACTTAGGCTTTCCGTTCTCATCTTTCTTATCCTTAGAAGCTTTTATTTGAAAGTTAGCATAACCGTTATTGTGCGCCTCCGCTTCATCTTTAATACTTAAAAGATACTCGATAGCTTGACTTACTTTGCAAGGTATCTCAGCAGTTAGCCATTCAAACTTTCCGGCTTTAGGATAAAATCCTTTTGTGTATTCACTTTGATAATCACTCATATTACAATTGTTTTAAATATTCTCTTAATTTTTGAAAATCTTCCATAGTGTTTTCTATTACTACATCTCTATTTTCTTTAGCATAAGCAGCCATATTCTCTTTATAGCATACTTGAAGCAAAATACTGTCATTAGTACTAGCTCCTCTATTTGCAGTAGATCCCCCAAAAGAAGGTTTTTTTGCAACTGGGTTGTACGGCTCTCTATAAATCTTACCGTTTCCCTTATCTGATACTTCATACTCAAAAGTATGTCCCACTACTTCCTCATTAGTAATCCCTAAAGCAATAGCAAAATTACCTTCCGGATTTTTAGGAGTTTTCTTAGTAAAAAATTTGAGTTTCTCGCCGTGTTTAAATTCTACTTCATTAGTAACCAAGTCACTAAATCCGCCAATTACGTCCACGTTTTTAATCGTTCCTTTCATAGTTTTATTTTAAAGTTATTTCGTAAAGATATAAAAAATATGATACAAAAAAAGGAGGTTCGACTAAAACCCCCTTTCCTCTGCTAATATAACTAAAAACTAAGTATGAAACTAAGTTCTACAAATATATGCTTTTTTACATTACAAAAGCTTTTTAGCTAAACTTTCATAGTATTTTGTTTTTTCTATTAATTCCGGGTTGGAAAACTTCTCTACATTTCGGCATTTCGATTCCAATATGTCTGCCGTATCATTACCGTATTCTTTGTTTAATCTTTGCCCAAATCTGAATTGCTCACCGTAACCGTGAATGTTACATTTATAACATTGGACTTGACAGTTTAATTCATCCCACCTCGTAGAATAATGCTTTCTGCTCATAAAGTGTCCGCAATGCATTTTTTTATAATGGTTTTTTATTCCACAAGTGTAACACTCTACGATGTAATCATCAGCGTACCTTAAACGTACGTATTGACTAAATACAGTATCGAGTTTTTTTACAATATTTTTTCTGCTTTTAACAGCCATTATTTTACAAGATCTCTTAAGTCCTTTTCATTCATATGAGATTCTAAGATATAACCATCCATTGGACTTATAGTAGAAATTGCTTTATAAATTTTTCTGCTTATTGCTTTTACACTTTTCTTTTCAGTATTAGTAGAGTCTATCCCTAGATTGGTATACATATATGCGTCAATCTGTAACAACTCGTCAACCTTTCTTTTTAAGCTCCACGTTTTATATCCTTGTATTTTTTTTATTTTTTCTTCAATTTGCATATTATATATATTATTTATATTATATTACTATTTATATTATATTATTATTTATATTATATTACTATTTATATTATATAAACTATATATATATTATAACCATTTATTATATATAGCTCGTTTAAAAGATTTTTTATATATCGTATATACGAATATACTAAAAACATAAGTAAGTTGCTTAAAACGTCTTAAAATAGCCTTTAGGAATGTCTAGCGTCCCTGACCTCGATACCCTTTTGCGTAAACCTTAGAAGATTTTAAAGAGCTGCTTTTGGATTTAGAATGTATTCCTTTGCGCTTTACCTTCGCTTTTCTATAAAATACAGAAGTTTGTACTTTTGCCATTATTGATGCTTATTGTTTCCAAACACCTTCTCAACTGAGCGACCTCCAAAATATCCTCCGATAACGATTGTCAAAAGACCAGTAATTGAATCTAAAGGATAGCTCATATACCAACCGGCAACATAACTTACAACTAAGAATATTAATGTCAACGGTCTTACGTTTGAAGCTAACCATCCGCTTCTGGAATCAGCTACCCATCTTCTAGTAGTACCATCTATTTCAGTACGTTCTATTTCAAGTTTTTTTAATGCAATTTGTTTATCCGAATGAGACATATCCGATCCACCAATAATAGCCTGTATTACTGATCCTATTGGAGTATTTTCTGCAATCGCACTAACTACATTAGGTATCTTATTTAAAAGAAATTTACCTACCGATGTATCTTTGAATCTTTTCTTATCCATAGTGTCTTTCCTACGGTGCTAGTATGTCCAAACTGAATTGGGTTTACTGTCATCATTGTCGCAATGGATAAAAGTCTTTGCAATTCCCAACCTACGGAATCCTGCTTGGATAAGGGCATTAATAATAATGTATCTTTGATTGCCACTTCCCACTTTAATATCTGCGGCTTTTCCG
>Ga0308000_10000099_pt1 | contig 31559 bp, 31 predicted proteins | sample Neamet3_FD_203877 | JGI IMG/M metagenome (GOLD analysis project Ga0308000, IMG submission 203877) | Marine microbial communities from water near the shore, Antarctic Ocean - #3 | ecosystem: Environmental > Aquatic > Marine > Unclassified | place: Southern Ocean | collected 2014-06-04 | reverse complement strand
GTCTTCCCTACCAAGTTCAAATACTTTATGCTTGTAACAATGAGTTCAAGTGTAGCAGTACTTTGGTTTACTACAGGTAATCCTAAAGCTGTACTATGGAGCGGTGGAGCAATGGCACTTTGTGCTATATGGGCTTGGAGATTTCCAGGTTCGCATGAAGAACATGATAACCGAGTTGAAAAAGGTAAAAAGATTGCATGGCTAAAGTAGTATTTAGTATTTTCATTGACATACCAGAAGAGAGATTAGATAATCCTGGATGGTATGAAGATGGAAAACTGGTAACAACTGATAAAAGTCACCAGACTAAAATGTCTTTGTTGTCTAATGCAGATCTAGTTACAGAACGTCAGCGCCAGTACGCCAATGATATTGGTGCTGACTATATACTATACCAATATGATAGTACATACAAAGAATTTTTTGATGATATAAAAAATAGGTTTACAGAGATCAGTGAGTATGATATAGTAAACTTCTATAAGCACAGTCGCATGAGGGCTCTAGCTAATGAATATGATTACGTTGCATATATGGATTTTGACGTTGTACCTAACACAACAGAATCTATATTTGATGCTCATGATGTAGACAATAGGTTTGCTGTAGCCAATTCTAATAGATTGGCTGCAAGGGGCAAATCAATGGCGTCTGCTAAATATAATTTGTGTATTAGAAATCCAGCTTCAAAATATTGGAACACCCATGCTATGCTTTTTGAAGAAGGTTTAGACGGTGAAAATGATGTGTTTAATACCGGAATTATGGCCGGGTCAAGTGAAGTAATTAAGAGACTAGATTATTTTAAAGATTTCGATAATACTATTAATCTCATGACAAATATTAAGCATGATGAGTTTTCAATGTATCCAAAAAACATTCAGCGTATATTTAATTATGATAATGAAACGGTGTTTAGTTATTATATTAAGTCACGCGATGTTAAAGTGCAATACATGGATAATTTATGGCATTACCTAGTTGATGAGTTGATAAGTCAACCAAGTCAAATGAATCCTAAAGCTAAGCTTTATCACTTCATCAATAAAAAAATGCAGTGGATAAAAGGTATAAATAAGGGTAAGTAGTTTAGCAAAGAGCATATATCCAATGGCACAATATGAAGAACTTCAAATCGATAAAGGTACTGATGTAACAGTTCAGTTAGAACTGGAAGACACTAGTGGCAACCCGAAGAATCTTACAAACTATACTGTTGCAGGTAAGGTTAAAAAAACCTACAGTTCAGCGACTTCGACAGCATTTACAACTGAGATCCAGTCGCCCGCAACATCTGGTGTCGTAAATTTAAGCCTAACGAATGTGCAAACAAATGCTCTAAAAGCCAGTAGATACGTATACGATGTTGAGATTTCTTTTGTAGACAGTGGTTCAAACACTGTCGTAGAAAGAGTCCTTGAAGGCACAATTGAAGTTACGCCGTCCGTAACATAACTTTAAGGAATTCTCATGAAGGTCGTTATCGGAACGAATACCATCGTAAAAAAAGTTACTGTCGGAACACCACTAAAAATTGGTTCCGCAGCAAACGGTAGTCTTACCGGGTTAGATGATGTTAATGGCGTAATCAATCGTGCACACGATACAATACTACAATACGATTCTGCTGCCGGAAAATTTATACACGTCTCGCCTGCTACGCTTACCTCTGATGGTCTAACAGTTTCTGCATCTGGCATGGGCTCATTGTCAGAAACCGGTGGTACGCTTACATATGCTGGACCAAGTGTTGATAGTGTTCGAGCTCTTTTCAATGTTACGTACGACAGCAGTGCACTAGGAACACTTGTTAAAACTGGTGGAACAACACGATTAACAGGTGTAACGCCTGCACAAATTCGTAGTCAATTCAGTGCTGGTAACGATTTACAATATAATGCTGCTACTGGCCAATTCTCTGTTACGGTCCCAAGCGGATCGGCTGGATTTGACAGTAATTTTAATGCCAAGTCTACAACAAACTTGTCAGAAGGTTCTAATCTATATTATACTGACTCTCGTGGGCGAGCATCTATTTCTGTTAACGATGCAGGCGGATATGGTTCACTTGCGTATAATGCTCCGACAGGTATATTAACCTACACCGGCCCAAGTCTTGCTGATATAAGATCCGGAATTAATGTTGGTGCGAACTTAGCATATGATTCTGCGTCAGGCAAAATTACATTTACAGGTTCACTTGGCGGAACTTTTGATTCGGCTAATGCACGCAAATCGATAAGTGTTGTCGATGCAGGTGGTGCAGGTTCACTTGCATATAGTAATGCAACTGGACAAATAACATATACAGGCGCCTCTGATTCCTCTACACGCGGCTTGATTAGTGCAACTGGTGATATTACATACAATCAAAATACTGGTGTTATTAACTTTACACAAAAGACTGATGCACAAATACGAGGGCTTTTTAATGTCTCTGGCGACCTTGGTTACGATACTGGTACTGGTGTATTTTCTGTTGATCTCGGATCGGTGGATGTAACTGATTCTGCAGTTACTCGAGCACTATTTTCTGTTACAAACGACGCCGGTGATTATGGTTCACTTGCTTATAATGCTGCTGCCGGACAATTTGCCTTTACAAAGGTTACAGACTCTGACATAAGAGGATCTTTGTCTGCCTCCGGTGATTTGGCATACAATCAGACAACAGGCCAATTTAGTTATTCTAAACGAACAGACGCTGACATTCGTGGGTTGTTATCTGCATCCGGTGATCTAGCATATAATTCTGGTACTGGTCAATTTAGTATCACAACAGGTGCACATTACCAAGACTCAGATGCACGTCATGCTATTAGCTTTAGACATGATGCAGACTCAATTAATAATGTCAATGAATATGGAACAGTAACGTTTAATCAAGCAACTGGCGAAGTAGTAATATTTGGCACACGTGATTCTGATATTCGTAATTCAATGAGTTTTGTTGATGCTGGTGGTCTAGGATCGCTTGCGTACAATCAAGGCACAGGTCAAGTTACATATACAGGACCAAGTGATACTGATATTGCTGGAACATTATCGGCTAGGACTGATCCCCTATCAATGGGTAAACTTACTCTTGATTCTAGTAAAGGTCAGTTTACACTTAAGTTAGAAGATGATAGTGTCAGAGCTCTATTCAGTGTTACTTCAGATAACCAAGGTGGAACATCGCTTGCGTACAATCAAGCTACAGGTGTGTTTGCTTATACCGGTCCATCGGATTTAGGACTACGCGCAAAGGTAAGTGCTGTTGACGCTGGTGGAGATGGCTCATTTACATACTTTGAATCAGGCGGTGTGTTTACATATACCGGCCCTAGTCCTACTGAAGCACGAGCGCACTTTAGCGGTGGATTAGGATTAGACTATAATCAATCAACCGGCACATTTAGACTTGACAGCTCTGCAAATATTGTAACTGGTAGTATTGTTACAGGTCAATTAACTTCAGGTATAGTTAATGCCAACACTAAGTTAAATGTCGGTACAATAAGCTCATTGACGGACTCAAGTAATATTACTATTACTGGTAAAGCTATTACTTTAAAAGGTACATCAGAGCGTATCCTACTCGACACTCAGTTTCTTCATACAACAGACAATAGAATTATTTTTGCGGTTGATGATAGTAATACTACTAACTACCAAGCTGGTGGTTTTCAGATTGGTGGCGGGTCAAATGCGAAATATTTTGCTTATAGCGTAGCTAATGATTACTTTGCTACAAATACTGGTTTGTATATTCCGGGTGATATGACTGGTAAGACAATTGACTCAATAAACAAACTTATTGACGCACTACCTGACTCTGCGGAAATGAAAGGTATTCTTTCTGCTGGTCCTGGATTATCCTACGATAATACTAATGGCATATATCGAATTACATCTTCAGGTGTAACTGCAGGCACATATGGATCTGCAACAGAAGCAGTTCGATTGTCAGTGGATTCATTAGGTCAAATCGATAGTATCGGCACTCTTACTATTGCAGCAGTTTCCAACTTTACGTTTGACTCGTCAACTGGTCAGCAAACCATCGTCACAGGTGCAGGAAACTTTTATAACAAAGTAACACTCGATCCATTTACAACATCGACATTGTCAGAAGGTTCTAATCAATACTATACACGAGCCCGATTTGATAGTGCTCTAGGTGATACAACTTCTACTGCTACTATTAGATCATATATCAATGCTGGTCAGAGTTTAACATATAATGCTAGTACTGGTACTATATCTACAAATCAAGCGCTAGACTCAACCAGTAATGTTACTTTTAATAATATAATACAGACCGGCACGTTACGAGGCCCTGCAGATTTTATTATTGATCCGGCCGCCCACGGCGATGCAACTGGTACAGTAAGAATTCTTGGTAACCTTCAAGTCGAAGGTGTACAAACAACTATTAATTCTACTGCAATAAGTCTTAATGATAAGAACATTGTATTAGCTGATAGTGCAGCAGATTCATCTGCCCTCAACGGCGCTGGATTAACTATCGGCGGAACAAACATTGTAGACAAACCTACGTTTACATATGCCCATTCTACACAAAGATTTGTATTCAATCGCAATATCCAAGCAGATAGTTTTTACGGTGATGTAACAGGTAATGTTACAGGAAACGTAACTGGTCAAGTATCCGATATATCAAACCACAGTACAACAGGTTTGGCAGAAGGCAGTAATCTATATTTCACAAATGGCCGTGCACGATCAAGTATTACGGTAACAGATGCTGGCGGTGACGGATCATTCGTATATGATTCCGCTTCAGGTGCAATGACGTACACGGGACCTAGTCCTGCCGAAGCTCGGGCACACATTTCCGTTACCGATAATGGTGGTGACGGATCCATGTCATATAATGCCGCAACAGGTGTTATATCATATACAGGTCCTTCTGCATTAGAAACTCGAACTCACTTATCATTAACAGATGCTGGTGGCGATGGATCGATGGCATATGATTCTGCTAGTGGTGTGTTTACATACACTGGTCCGTCAGAAACTGAATGGTATAAACACTTTAAAGATAATGCCGATAGCTTTGGTGATGCGGTATGGGATTCTGCTTATGGAACAAAGGGCGGACTTAGATTACATAAAAGACATATTACTGGATTAGATGAAGTGGGTATTGACTCATTTGTCGCTGCACAAGAAAGCATGATGATATATAGTGGAACTAGTGGAAGACTGAGAAAAATGAGTCTTAACACATTAGCATCTGTTGTTGGTGGCGGTGGTGGCGGAAGCAGTATATTTGGTTATATTAATCTGTAGTGCGTTTTAAAGATATAAATAAACATAAATAAGAACAAGAAGTAGATCAGGTAGAACATGGCAGCAACATTCGAAAATGGTTTTGCGACAGTTGGAAGCACAGAGGCAACTTTGTACACTGCGCCGAGTGGTCTATCTGGAATACATTTAGTTGTAGGCTTCATTGCGACTAATATATTTGGCTCAGCCTTGCCAATAACTGTGAAACTGGTTAGAGGTGCTAGCACATACTACCTCGCTTATAACAGACGAGTACTACCAAACGACACTATCGACCTTTTGATGAATACTAAAATTTCACTAAAGGTTGGAGATCTTATTAAAGTCTCTGCTCCGTTGGATAATGCATTCAGCGCGATGATTACCGTAACTGAGGAAATATTAACATGAGCGGTGAATATAGCAGAGATAATAGTGGTGGTATATACAATGGTACACAGTTCCACGACAAGACATTTTATGGATTTAAATTAGATAGCGTTGGTCATTTAAATGTAGAGATTATTCGATCAGATGACAGCGATACTATTAAACTACCATACACAACACAGGCCGCGTATGTTGATTCAGCGGCTGATTCACTTAACGTAACTTTTGCCCATCCAGATGACTACAGATCATACTTTTGGTCCATGGACGCAATTACATTTAGATTTAATAACACGACAGGCCATTTAGAAATGGTTGCGTATTAATGAACCGGAGATACTAGTCCTATGGCAACAATTATCGACTTAGGTAAAATTAGATTTGAATACAAAGGTGTTTACTCTGGTGCGACAACGTACGAAGTAAACGATGTAATCAAATATGGTGGCAACGTATATGTATACACATACGGATTAGCCACAGCAGGAAACGTTCCTACCAATGTAACTTATTGGGATCTGATGATGGAGGGCTTCAACTTTGAAGGCGTCTTCAGCACAGGAACAACATATAATATCGGTGATGCGTTTTCGCATGGCGGCATTGTTTACATCGTTACAGCAAATACTGTTGTCGGCCAATCACCACCTAATGCATCTTACTACTCAACATTTGTTGATGGTCTTCAGTTCGAAGGCGTATGGGCAAGTGCTACGGCTTATCAGAAAGCTGACATTGTAACATACGGTGGCAAATCGTATATTGCCCTTCAAGATACAACGGGCAATACACCTTCTTCTTCTGGTGCGCAATGGTCAGTATTTGCTGATGGTTTATCGGTGCTTGGAACTTATAACAATGCAACCGCTTATAAAAAAGGTGATATTGTCACCTATGGCGGAACAACATACAGTGCGTTACAAGACACTTCTGCCGGAACTAAGCCTTCTGCCGGCGCTCCTAATTGGAACACATTCCTTGCTGGTCTAAATCTAAGAGATTCATTTGATTCTGCTAACACTTATGTTAAAGATGACATTGTACTTTTTGGTGCAAATCTCTTTAAAGCTAAAGGTGATATTACTGGAACGCATCCTCTTAATACAATTTATTGGGATTCATTCCTAAGTGGTTTCTCTTATGTCGGTACATGGAATACTGCTCGTAAGTATTATCCTGGTGAGCTAGTAACAAACGGTGGTAATCTTTACCAAGCTAAGATTACAAGCACAAACATTTCACCGTCATCTAACGCAGCCACATGGATTCACGTATCTTCTGGTATTACCAATCAAGGAACTTGGGTAACATCAACTGCTTATTATCCGGGTGATCTTGTTCAGCATGGCGGTTCAACTTATACAGTTTCAACTTCTCATACTTCCGCGACATTTGCGACTGATCTTTCTGCTGGTAAATTGGCAGAGTTTGCTCAAGGTGTTCGTAATAGAGGTACTTGGGTCGCTTCAACATTATATCTTAAAAACGACCTTATTCAATCTGGTACATCAACATACATTGCAGCAAGTGATTATACATCAACCGCTAACTTTGCGACCGATGCAGCAGCCGGTAAATGGACAATATTTGCTTCAGGCGCTGCAGGCGTACTACCAGGAATTACTGGTATCGATGTTGGTAAATCATTGGTTGTTAAAACGGATGGATCTGGCTTTGAATTAGGTTATACAGATAACTCTCCAAATACATACTACGTTGGTATTGATGGTGCGGTTGATGACTCCTTTGCAGGTAGATCACTTCAACGACCATTTGCTTCAGTTGCATATTGTATGACGCGTATTGCTGCAGAAAAAACTGCTGACTCTTCGGCTCAGGTCTTTATTAAAGATGGTGAGTATAGAGAAGCGTTGCCAATGACAATCCCGGCAGATACAACAGTATTTGGTGATGGTCAACGTAATACTACGATTTCACCAATTGCTGGTGACTCAAGCAAAACAATGTTCTTTGTGAATAGTGGCGTTCTTATTAAAGAGATTAAATTTACCGGTCTTACCGGGTTTGCTCTTCATGGCTCTGTTCCAGAAGACATTGAACAAGCAACAATTGGTGGTGTATTCTTTAGACTAGACCCAACAGCAGTTATTACTAAATCTCCATACATTAAAGAATGTTCAGCATTCTCTATTGGTGGTATTGGCTGTCTTATTGATGGTGGTTTGAATAATAACGCAAACAATGCTGGTTCGATGGTGTTCCACACATTTACTCAAATCCACTCTGGCGGAGTTGGTTTCTGGGTAAGACGTAATGGTAAAGCTGAGATCGTATCTTGCTTTACTTATTATTGTGATATTGGTTATGCATCTTCTGGTGGTGGTCAAATTAGATCCCTTAACGGTAATAACTCTTACGGCGAATATGGTACAATCTCAACAGGTAATGATTCAAGCGAAGCTACACTTAACGGTTCGGTTCGTGGTTATAACCTTGATTATGTAGAAACAAGTATTAAAAACGGTGAGTTTACAAAAGGCGGAATTGTTAGAGCACAAGATAGAACTAAAGCTCTAAATACAATCTCTAAGACTGATCCGGCTAGAGTTACAACAACAGTGGCACACGGTGTTACAGACGGACATAGAGTTAAATTCGGCAGCTTACTTCCTATTAGTTGGAATTCTGGTTCACAGCCAAATGCTAGTCAATATTATGCTGACGTACAAGACTCATATTCCTTCAACCTTTATTCTAATGCGGCGCTTAATGCATCGGTATCAGGTGAAGCATGGGGTGGACGAGTAGTAACTAACACATCTATCTCAGACATTACACGTTCAAACCCAATGGCAGTTACGGTTGCTTCGCACGCTTTAGATTCATACGACTTGATTCGTATCCAAGGTGTTGGCGGCATGACACAAGCTAATGATCGTTATTTCCTTGTAATGGATAATACTTCTTCTATTATCAAACTTAAGCAGGCTGAGAATAACTATATTGGTGTTGCAACTGCATCTACTAATTATGTAATTACTGGCACGGCCGGTGGAACTGCACACTCTGCAGCAGTAGAACCTGGACTGACACTTTATAAAGGATCGCGTTATTACTTTAATGTTGATTCAACAAATACAGCTGGCTTCTATCTAACAACCACTAATCCGGCCTCTAGTTGGGGAGCTCTTCAATACACCGGTGAATATACGACAGGCGTTACCGGATCAAGAGCAATTGGTGGTGGCAGACTAGCCATTACGATTGATAGTAGTGCTCCAAGCACATTGTATTATGCAAATGGTAATACTGCTTCAACATACGGTACAATTACAGTTGCTGCACCTGGTGATGTAGATGCTACTTCATACTCAGTATATAGTTCTGGTGGACAACTTAGAAAAACAGATTCTGGTGATGAATTAATCTCTGGATCAGGCACACTTCTAGGTACTAAGGCTCTTATTATTGACCACCAACCTGGTGCAAATAAACTAACTATTACCAATATTGTTGGAACAGGCTTCGATGACGGAGACTCAATAATCGACTCAGGTAATGCTGCTAGCGTATTTGCTATATTGACTGCCTCTAATGCTGCACACAATCAGTATGGTGCTACAATGTCATTTACCGGTCTTACGGGATCAAAACCAAAAACTGGTGGTTCAGTTGAATTCATTGGTAACGTTGGTGATTCTGGTTATGACTCTGTTGGCTCATATGTTATACAATCAGTTGGTGATTATGACTCATCTACTGGTAATGCCGTCCTAGTCTTTGCCCAGCAAAAATTAAACACACGTCCAGCACCTAACGGACAAGCGGTAAAAATTCGTTATAAATACTCACAAGCAAGACTAACTGGTCATGACTTCTTGAATATTGGTTTTGGTGATAAAACTGAAACTAACTATCCAGGTGCTCCGTCACTTCCTGTTAAACAAGGCAATGAGGTTATTGAAAGAAATACTGGCCGAGTATTCTATGTGTCAACTGACCAATCTGGTAACTTTAGAGTAGGTAACTACTTCAGGATTGATCAGGCGACAGGCCGAGCAACATTGGACGCCTCAGCGTTTGACCTTTCTGGTCTGACATCTCTGAGACTTGGTTCGATTGGTGCTCAACTCGGTGAAGCGATTAATGAGTTTTCGGCAGATGGCACTTTGTCAGGCAATTCAAACTTGGCTGTTCCAACCGAACAAGCTGTAAAAACATATGTCGATTTGGCAATTGAAGGAGCATCTTCACAGTCGCTACCCAAAAACGCTAAAGCCGGGGGATTAGCTACCGAAGCGTTCCTAGGATTTGACATTAAAGACTTAACTAAAAATGATGGTAAAAATCTTAAATAAAGATAACCACGGAAAAGGATATTAAAAAATGGCAAGCATTGATACTGTACGTAATGCACTCCTGGACAAAATCAATACTTCGATTGCGTCCGCAACACCAGAGCAACTGGCATACCTTACAAAGGCAGCAAATGGCATCGAACAGTCAACCGCATGGTCGACTGATGCTGTTGATTTTACTGCTGATAGTTATGGTGGTCACTTTGTAAATACAACTGCCGCCGCAGTAAAAGCAACACTTCCTCCTATGACGAGTAATATTGCTGGCGATGGTAGAGTCTCTTTTGTTGATCTAGCACAAAAATTTCAAACAAACAACTTTACTATTTCTCCTGCAACTGGAAATAAAATTCTAGGACAGGATAGTGATATTCTTGTTAATACTCAAGGTATTGCTGTAACAATTGTTTGGTCCGGCGATACTTATGGTTGGCAGTTCCTGGTTCAAGGTTAATTTGGTAATAATAGGAACATCAACATGGCAAAAAATTTAAAACTATATGTCAAATCAATAGGCGGAGGTGGCGGACTAAAATACGAAGATCATATTTTAGATTTTGTTGGCTATAACGCCAATGCATCAGCCTGTACTTGTTTCAAGCATATTGCAATGTGGTGTGTTCCAGTCGGTATTACTACTGCAAAATTCCAAATATGGGGTTCTGGAGGTCAATCAGAAGGTTTAACAGGTTGTGGTTTTAGTGCACCTGGTCAAACCGGAGCATATGCTGAGAAAACAATAAGTGTTACGGCTGGCCAATGTTATAAAGTCCAAACCGGGCAAAGACATTGTCGCTGTCCGCATACAAACGCCGGCGGTGCTTCTGCATGGGGAATTACTAATAAAGATCTAGTACATGGTACAACATCTGTTACAGGTACTGGACTAACAAACTTTTGTGCAGAACCTGGTTACAATACACCTTTTGAATGTTGCACCACAACTAACTATGGCACAACTCTTCTTGATAGTGAAACTCATTATTATTCACAAGGAGATTCTGCCCTTGGTGCAAATCGCGCTTGTTATTATGGTGCTGATAAAGGTTTAAGAGGTAGAAAATCTTATATGACTACTAATAGCCTTGGTATTGGCACTGCACAATGCAATTTTAGGTTTAATCAAGCTCTTCCAAATTGTAGCGGCTGGGGAAAATGTGGTGGTCACATACTTGTAGCAGCTTGCGGCAACCATACTCACTGCGGAGCATCTAACAAACAGTTGGGCATACAGCTGGACCTTGGCGTCTGTTATAACAATCATTTGAGTGATGATACAAATGCACAAATGTGGGATACAGCTGGAATGGGCGGCACAGGAGCCTCGGTTTGTGGTGGTACTTGCGTTTGTGGTAATATGGCCAATGGTGGCAAAGTAAGAGTACTATTCAGTTGAGGAAAATCTAGAATGGCTAAAAATTTAGTAACATTTCAGCCTGGTTCAGGACGGTCCCAATCAGAAGGGGCAAATCCTTGGTGTCAAATGACATTTACAACCGGGAATGGTTGTCACTCATATGGTCCTGGTCCAAGGGATCCAAATTATGGTAGTAATCAAGCTAATTGGACTGTCCCAACAGGCGTGACAAAAGCCGAATTTTATATAAGATCTTCTGGAAACAGCAGCGGAGGTACTTGCTGCTGTATGAGAGGATCACCCGGAAACAGTGGTATGTCTGCTGTAATATGCCCTACTATGACTGTTGGTGACGAATGGCAATTCTGTATGTCTGCTGGCGGTTGTTGCATTGCTGATGTTAATGGACAGCAAGCGTGTTACTTGAGGGTTTATAACAGGACTGTGAATGGTGCTTCTGGTTGCGAATATCTGCATTTATCTGGAGCATCTTGTAGTGGGTCATTTTGTAATTGGGGTACATGTTGTAATGTAAGTGGACAAACACGATTTGACACAGCTTGCGGGGCCTTTACATGTGCAAAGGATTGGCATTCAAAAAAGAACTTTGATAATACTAGTAGGTTTACATGCAAAAACTGTATGAAATATTCTGGTACTAGTCATACAGCACTAACTGATGGTACGCTTGATTCTGATGTAGATATGTTCCAATCCCGCTCAGGATTTACAATCATGCCATGCTCTGGTGCTTCGACACTTGGTGCCGCTTGTGCTATACAACACGTAGTTCCTATACAACACTTCGACACTACCAAAAGTCATTATGTGGCGGCTCCCGCAAACTTTACCGCCAATTGGACAGGCTCTGGAGCAGATTGTAATTACTTAACTCTGTGGAGTAGAGGCGTCAATGCTTATGGTCGAGCCGGCGCAATATGTGCGGGTGGCATGGGTCCACTTGTAGGTGGTTCAGAGGGTGGCAACTGCTATTGCGGCGGCTCAGGAGGCCAAGCTGTTGTTACAATCAGGTATAAATAAGGTAAAGAGATATGGAAAAATATAATGGCTAAAAATTTACAAGACCTTATACCTATTGCGCCAGGAACCTTTGATGAGGCTGATCATGGAGATAATGTTTGGTGGTTTTCAAATAACACCAATATTCCAAACGTTACGCACATTAGCACTCATGGTAGTGCTACCGACGGTGGTGGCCAAAAAGCTATATGGAAAGTTCCGACAGGCGTCACTGAAATTAATTTTCATGCATGGGGCGGCGGTGGATCTGGTGCTCCAGGTGTTTGCTGTACACAAGGTATTGACGGTGGATCTGGTTCGTGGGTAACAAAAAAATTAAAAACCGGATTTACTCCGGGCTCAAGTAGATATATTATTTGTTTAACTGCTAATGGTACTGCCGGTTCAAGAAACTGCGCTTCAGCTGCAGCTTCAAAACAAGCAAGTGAATATAACGTAAACGGCGGAGGCACTGGTCTTGGTACTGCTCCTGGCACGGCTGGTACGTGGGATGTAACAGCAGTGGATAAGTTTGATACCCTTTGTGGTTGTCGAGGTCCTGATGTTTCTATTGTCGGTCCTGGCCTTACAAATTTCTGTGCAGAAGGTGGTAATGGCGGATTAAGCCTTTATAAAATGCTGTATAATTTATGTACACGATGCATTGCAAGAACCGGTGGACCTAATAGCGGCTATGGAGTATTAAATTGTTGTAATCAAACATTTCGTATGTGTGATCTTAGGGGCCAAGAAACTGATAGTGATGCTGGTTTTTTTAGAAAAGCTAGATATTATGGCGGCGATGATGGCGCTAGGGGTACATATTCATGTTATCAATTAAGTTGCTGTGGTTGCTGGGAAGTAGCCGCTTGCAATCAATCCGGTGATAGAAAATGGCATGCAATTAGTGGTGCTAAATGGTGGGAAGGCACAAATTCTGTCAAGTATGGCCAAACTTTCAGTAGCAACTATCGAAGCTGCACCAACAACGATTGGGGTTTATTTGGACCCCATGGCACAGCTGACAGACAACAATCTCTTGGACCAATAGGTGGTGCAAAATATAATTATGACGACGGCGGCGGTGCAATCGGTTGGGGTGGATTAACGGCATTTACCTGTGGCGGCACTTGTTGCTGCGGCGGTTATGGCGGATCTGGTTTGACAGTAATTACGTATAAATAGGATTTGACATGGCAAAGAATTTAACATCATTCGTAAGATCTATCGGCGCAGGTGGGCCTAAGACCACCGGACTAAATCCTATGTGCGTTTGGGATTATATGCCAACGATTGTCGATGCAGGCGATAAAGGTTGTTACAATTTCAACCATGAACCTTTTTGGTGTGTTCCAACAGGTATCACCTGTGCAAGGATTGAACTTTGGGGTGCAGGCGGAAATGGTGCTGGAGCATGTAATTGTACGTTGGCCGGACCTTCTGGTTCAGGTGCATATGTTTCAAAGATGATAACAACTGTTCCTGGTGAGTGCTACCGAATCCATTTGGGATGGAATTATTGCACAAGACCACCAAGCGGTGGGTCTAATACTGTTAAACACTCTGTATGTACAGTTGCAAATTTTAATTCTTGGGCTACTGGTACCGGTCTTACAAATTTCTGTGCCGAACAAGGATGTATGGCAGTTGCTAAGTGTTGTGATACAGCAACAGGATCGACTTTGAAATATGTATTTCAAGATTCTGCTGGCGAAGGCGCAAGATTTTTTGGAGGCGATTGCGGTCAAAGAGGTCGTGCAGGTTGGATTGAACTAATGGATTCAGCCTTAACAGTGAATGAATGGGCTAACTACAGACAAGGGATTCCATATCCAGGTGGACAAATTAATAAATGCGGCGGTCACCATGTTATTCACGCGATGGGTAACAGTTGGTGTTCTTGTAAAGCTATCGACAATCTTTGGTCAGTCGCGGCTATGAGACATGGTACCGAAGGTGGCGGAACAGCCCCTGGCAACACAAATGGCTATGGAAAAATGGCAGGTTGGGGAGTTCCAAGTCCTATTGATTGCGCGGGTTCAACAGCGTGTTGTAGTAACGGAAATACTTCAGGCCGAGCTAGAATATCATTTTCTTGCTGTAACACATTCGCTGAATAGGATTAAGAAAAATGGCAAAAAATTTAAGTACATTTTTACCGGGCGCTGCAAAGGCGAACAGTCAATTAGAATATTATACGGATATATATTCATCCGCATGGGGCAACGAGGGCGAAGGCAACGCAGAATCAGCGTATGGGAATATGTATACGTTCATCGACAAGTGTGCTACTCATTCAGGTAAAAAATATATAAAAAATAAGACTCACCTTTGGACAATTGCTAATGGTGGACAAGCTGGTGGTTCTTGTTGCTGTATGCAAGGTCAGATGGGCTATAATGCTGCTAGTTTTAAATATACTCCACAATGGTCTGATGGTGATAGTGATTATATTCAATTATGTCAAAGACCAGCAAATAAATGTTGCATTCCTCAATCGGCCCAAGGACAGGGTATTGCGGGATGGAGATTATGTCATGTAACAGGTACTAAAGCTAGTCCTGTTATTAAACAAAATTTATGTGCGTCTGGCGCGTGTGGCGGTACAACAGTATGTTTTGCTGACTACCAATTCAACTGTTGTAATTTTGGTGCATTGAATATTCAAACCAACCAGATGAAATGGTGTTGCTGCCAAAATGGTATATCTGTCGAGGCTCTTTGCTTTACTACTGGTGCCGCAATACCTCCGGCTGGCTGTAGCGAAGCTGGATTTGACGCTACCTTATGTAGATACCAAGGACCGGCAGGTTATGAAGTTGGATCGTGTATTGCCAGAAATTCCGCCGATACCAGGTATAAACAACGTATGCATTATACTCCAATCTGGAAAGGTTCTGCATTTAGACAAGGTTTGATAGCAAGATCTGGTCTCTTTAAATGTGCTGAGGGTGAGGGTGGATGGAACCAACGGAACGCAATAGCTTGTACGTATGGACATGATGGTGCTCACGGAGATTACTGGTGGGCAGGTTCATCACATATGGGTGCGAATGTCACTGGTGGTAACTGTTGTTGCGGAGCACCCGGACAGTCTGGTATTACAGTAATTAGATATGAAGCAGAGGCAGAATAATGGCTAAAAAACTACAAGTCTTTTTAGGGCAATACTTATCAGCAGATGCACCTTTAGAACAACACGAAACTGCGGAGAGCGAAATAAGCTGGCCATTGAATTATACGTGTGGTGGAAGATATGCCGGATTCGATACAGTAAACGCTGCGGGCAGTAATCGGCAAAACGGCACTGTTACTAATGTTGCGGCCTATACATCATGGAAATGGAAAGTTCCGGCAGGTGTAACTAGAGCTACATTTAAAGTTTGGGGTGGTGGCGGTACCGGGGCTGCGAGTCATTGTTGTATGCAAGGTATGCATGCTGGATCTGGTGCCCATGCTGTTAAAGAGGTTGCGGTTACTGCGGGAAATGTATATTGTTCATGTTACCAAGACTTAGATAAAGTTTGTTGTTCACAGTACAACAATATTGCTGGACAGACACTTGACCAAGCAGCAGGATCATGGCCAAATATGCCTTTGCACAGAGGTGAGCGTGGACCTAAAGCTTTTGTTACTGGTCCTGGCCTTACAAATTTCTGTGCAGAAGGTGGTAATCCTGGAATAACAAGATGTAATTGGTGGGTATGCTACTTTGGGACAATAACGGGTGCGAAAGCATGCTGTAAAACAGTTTGTATGAAAGATGTAGTACAAAGAACCATGGAAGATAGTGTTGGTGATGTGTACAGAAGAGCCAATTACTATGGAGCCGATATTGGATCTAAGGGTATGTGGTCATGTATGCAAATAGGTTGTTGTGGCGCTGACAATGTTGATGCTAGTCGGTGTGGAGATAAACACTTTATTCCATATCCTGGTGGATTAAACCATTGGAATTCTGGATTTCAAGAAAAAGTCTCGATTAACGGTGGCATGACTATGTACAAGCAATGTAACATTCATCCAGATATGTTTGGAATGATGGTTTCCAATCTTTCGCAAAGTATGGGCAGACAGTGTCAATCTTGGGGAGCGCAAACAGTACCTGGAATGCCAGGTTTAATCACATGGACATGCGGCGGCACATGTTGTTGCGGCAGTACTGGTGGTCCGCCTCTCGTAAAAATAAGCTATTCATAAGGAACTAAAATGGCAAAGATAACAAAAACGTTTAGCTTTAAAGTGCCAGACGACTATACATTACAAGAAGCTTCAAATGATTCCTCTTCTAGCTTTACGTATCATGGTCCGGCATATCTTAAGGTGGATATTAACCTAACAGGCAAAAAACAAAATGTACAACCCATTACTATTGAAGAGTGGATTGCGGAAGGCGATGAAGAGGGTGCTGTTTTAATTAACGCTATGGCACAACCTTTAGAAGCTTCTATATTTTGGGAAATGAGAGATTCTGATATGATGGATCTGTCGGTGAAGACAAAAGCTGGTCCAGATGGCTTGGAGTACAAGTATCCATGGCCTATTCCGCCCCACAAGGCATATGAAGCAGCGGCTATGACTTATTTACCTGAATTACGGTCATGGCAGAAACCTTATCCATGGCATCACCCATGGACTGATTGGAATATGGTTGGTTTGCAAGCAAATAATGTTGCTGCAGATGCAACCGCATGGTTAGCAACAGATGCTGTTGTTGCAGATTCTGATCTTACAGTAGCATGGACACGCATTCAAACAGAAGCAGTTTCTAAAGTTTCAGGATATAGTGCGGCTAGTTTACTTCCGCATGAAGTAACATTTAGGATGACACCACATGATTCTGACGAAGGTGTTATTGCTGCGGCAAAAATTGTGGCAGACGCCGCTAGAGATTCTGACGAAGCAGCCGAAGGTAGATAATTACCGGAGAGCCCTACGGGGCTCTCTGAAAACGTTTATATATAAACGTATAATGATGATGACTATTCATTTATAATTAATTCTTGTGAGGTGCAAAATGACAAGATCGACAGCGTTCTTTGTAAACGGTGGAGCAGGCCGACATATCTGTTCAATCCCAGCATTCGAAAAATATGAAGCCGAAAATCCTGATGATGATTTTATCATTGTCTGTGAGGGCGGTATGGACATGTATAAAGGTCACCCGACTTTGCATGCCCGCTCATATGATAACTGGCATAAAAATTTATTTAAAGATAAAATCAAACATAGAAATTGTATTACTACTGAACCATATCGTGTTTGGGAATACTATAATCAAGAGGCAAATCTAGTTTCAGCCTTTGACATTCAAGTTAATAATAAAGGCTTGCGTGATCTTCAAGATCCTGCTTTATACTTAACTGCTACAGAACTGATTCAAGGTCAAGATATTATTGATGAAGTTCGTGAAAAAACTAAAAAGGAAAAAGTAGTTGTATTCCAACCATACGGGCGTAGTACGCAGCCTATGGGTAGTAAAGGTCAACACCTAGTTGATAGTGGTGGCAGATCATTTGGATTACAAGATACAATTAAATTAATAAAGAAATTACAGAAAAAATATGCAGTTGTAGTAATGTCTGAATTTCAGGGTGATTGGTCTCAGCACGGTATTACCGAACCAGTTGCTCAACCAGAAGGTGCTCCATTACGTATTTGGGCAGCAGCAATTAAAGCAGCAAATGGTTTTTTAGGTTGTGATAGCGTAGGCCAACACTTTTCGTATTCAACCAAAACACCATCAGTAACTGTATTGGGAGCAACATATCAAGAAAATGTAAGTTATCCGGATAGTGATATTTTTCAGGTGTTGGATCTTGGGCATGGTCGCCGTCAATATGATCCTATTCGCATTTCCTTTGAAGAAGAAATTCATATGGCACATGAAGGTATTATGATGCTGTCTGAAGGTGCAATCAATGAGATTGCTAAAGAGCTTGATATGGTTATTTCGAAGGGTGGTAAAAATGAAAAATGATATTTGGATTGCAGGTATTGCACGAGGCCATAACGCTGGTGTATGTCTACTAAAGAATGGTGAAATTATATTTTCTATTGAGGAAGAACGACTTTCTCGTAGAAAGTATGACGGTGGTCCATATGCAGGAATGGTAAAAATTCTTGATTACACTGATAAGCTTGATTATTTGGTAGTAGCACACACACAATCACTTCAGGAAACTGCTGGTAAAGTAGATTTTTCTGGCGAAGATGTGTACACCGGGCTTGCTAGAAAGCTTGGATTAATAGATCAAAACATCCAGACTCAGGCACATCCACAAGTTATCGATATGTCTCAGCAGCATCACAAATTGCATGCTGCAGTGGCTTTCTATCGCTCTCCGTTTGAGGAAGCTGTAGCACTTATTGCTGACGGTGCTGGTTCAATGATACCAGTGTCAAACCCACATACGGGTGAAGGTCTTGCGCTATGGGAATATGAATCTATCATTACGGCGTCTTACCCTGCAAACTTTAAGACCTTGTACAAACACATGGGTTGCAGAGATCCATTAGTTGGTGCTGATGCATCATTTAGTGGTGAGCAATTTGGTGAAGAAGGCGAGTTTCAAGTTATGATTTCAGACCGTGGTGGCATCACTAAAACATATGAGGCTGTTACGCAATACTGTGGTTGGCAACCAATAGAAGCCGGCAAAACTATGGGCTTATTTCCATATGGCAATGAGAACTCAGACTTAGATAATTTGTTTGATCCGCGTTCACCACATCCTGGTGTATTTGATAGAAATCTGTTTATTCCAAATGTTCCTAATGGTGCATACGTAAATGATGGATTCTATGATTTCTTGCAAGCAACTGCAGAGCAATTTGATGCCGTAGAAGGAGATCTTACTAAGCTCGATTCTCGTAGAGATATGGCTTATGCTATTCAAACTCAGTCTCAAGCTGAAATGATTAAACTGATCCGAAAAGCCGTAGAGATGGGCGACACGAAGAATGTAGTGATCTCTGGTGGATATGGACTTAATTGTGTGGCAAACTATGAATATCTTGATGCGCTTAAAGACGAAGGCATTAACATTTATGTAGAACCAATTTCTAATGATGCTGGTACCGCGATGGGTGCAGCCCTAATGTATTGGCATGCTCGTACTGATGACGAAACTAATAGAGATCTTAATACATTGTATTTGGGTCCAGACCACAATTATACTATTGATGATATTGCATTGGCCGTAACAAAAAGTGATACGGCTGTAATGAAAGATGCTAACGACAAAGACATAGTTGACCTTATTACAAGCAAGAACATCGTAACCGTCTTCCAAGGTCGTTCTGAGAATGGACCACGGGCGCTTGGAAACAGATCTATTCTATTTGATCCTACACTTGAAGATGGTAAAGATTATGTCAACCTAGTAAAGAACCGTGAATACTTTAGACCATTTGCTGGATCTATTCTAGCCGAAGACGTGCATGAATGGTTTGATTTACGTGGAATGGATGAGACACCGCATATGATGTACGCGGTTAATTGTCAACCAGGAGTAGAAGAAAAGATTCCGGCTATCATCCATGTTGACGGAACATGCCGTATTCAGACTGTTACTAAGGAACAAAATCCTTTGTACCATCGTTTGATTACTGCATTCAAAGATAAAACTGGTGTACCTATCGTGTTTAATACCAGTTTTAACTTGGGGGGAGACCCTCTCGTAGAAACTATTGATCACGCTATCGACACTTTGGAAAAATCAGATATCGAATATCTGTATTTACCGGAGCATGGAAAGCTTATCACAGTTTCAAATTAAGAGATGCACCTCTTAGAATTAAAGCCGGGCATTAGTTTGTCCGGCTTTTTTTAAGAACCCAACCAAACTTCAAAAGAACCGTCGCAGTTGTACTCTAAGTCTTCGATAAAGACATGATGCTCGTCACCTGATTGAGCGATAAGAGAATCAACAGCAGTTTGAACACCAACTTGATCAGCTGTCGTAATGAATGCAGAAACTTCGCCGTAAGTATAACCGTTTTCATTTTCACCGTTAATGAATGAAGATGTTATACGTGAGTTAGCTTTAAGATTGGCTGGAAGTTCAATGTCACACCATACTGATTTAAAGTTGTTCATTTTGTTCTCTTTCTTGTTATCTTGTTTCTATAACCAGAATAACGCATTTGAGAAGTGTTGTACACACTTATTTTCAATTAAATGCGTTATATCGACAATAATATTGTGTATTATTGTCGATATATTATAATATTTTTAATTAAATTCGTGTGGAGTATTTTTGAATGTTTTAATAAGTTGTTTTAAGGTTAAGAGAAAGAATGTAGAAGTTATTTGATTATGTGATGGAAAAATTAGATATTGTTCGGATGATGGAAGATTTAATGATTTGATATGAGAGATGATTTGAGGAATGGTATCGAAGTCGGAAAGTGAAGTTTGGTTTTGATTTAAAATTGCGTATGTCATGTTTATCTCCATTTGATAATACCTTTGTAACGTACTACTAATGAGATGTACACACTTATTTTCAATTAAATGCAAAAAAAATATATAACGGAGATAAAACATGAGCGGACAAAGGCGATGGATAAGAGTCTGGGCGAGAACTGTCGGTATGCCCGTCGGATCTACAGATGAAGATAAGCCCGAGTTTCTTCCAATCAAACAATCTGATGTTGCTAAGGCTCTTGCTTTTAGAACCTTTTGGATAGTTATACATGTAGTTACCTGCCTAATGATTGTTGCTGGTAATGGAAGAACACTGGGCTGGTGGTAGATGTTATAATAAAGATTCTGCAAAGTCTAATAGGCTATTATAAACTTTAGTCTTCTTCTTAAGAGGTCTATTAGCAAAGCTATTAAACTTTTTCTCGTCTTCACTGTATTTGCCAGTCTTAACTAATATTGGTTTAAGATTAGCTTTGTCTGCCATTTTAGCATCAACCAACCTATCACCAACATAATATCCGCCTTTGATAGGAACACGAAACTCATCGCGCAATCGTTTAAACATTGCTGTTTTTGGCTTAGCATACATATCATCTTTATAATCAGACATGTTATAAAGCACGCCATCTATACTAGGACATCCAACATCACCGAATAACTCAATCATATAGTTGTTCATATCTTCTACTTCATCAATGGTTAGTTCACCTCTAGAGATGCCTGGTTGGTCAAAGATGACAGCTAGCTTATATCCTTTAGCCCTAATCATAGAGACAGCCGCAAGTGAACCTTCGATAGGGATAAACCTATCTTTAGTTTTAATTCCATCCTTACATTCAATCAAAACACCATCACGGTCGATAGCAATAAGTGGCTTAGCATATTTCTTATTTAATTGAGATCTATCTAATAGCTGATCAGGAGAACCTTGCTGAATATCAGCCGACGATTCTTCTCCCCACATGTTAAACGTCATTAATATAATCCAATACGTTAGTCCATTTCATGTCAATGTGCTTTGATAGCTGATCAATGTTTGCTTCAGTGAATGTTTGGTAACTGCCTTTAAGTTGATCTGGCATAGGAATATGATTAATAGTTACACCATATTTTGTAGCAATAGCTTCTCCAACCTCAGCAAAACTAACCGCATTACCAGTACCAACATTAAATATTCCTGATACATCTACGTCGATCATTTTTTCATGCACTTCGCATATATCGTCAACGCATACAAAATCTCTCTTGTACTCAGTAGAATTTTCAAATAACATTATAGATTCATCAGTAATAGCGTCAAGCTTAAACTTTGTAACAGGAGATGCCTGATTTCCTTTATTACCTTCGAACTTACCATAGGCATTAAAATATCTAAAACCTTGAATGTTAATTGGCAATGAACCCATCGCTAAGGTTTCTGTGACAAACCTATCGACAAGGTATTTGCTCCATGCATAACCATTCATTGGATGACAATCATCTGTCTCTTTAAACGTTTCACTATTACCATATACAGATGCTGATGATGCATATTGAATGTCAATACTCAACTCAAGACATTTAACAATTAAATCAGTAGTAAATTCATAATTCATTGTCATAAGCTTTTCAGCATTGGTTTCTGTAGTACTACTAATAGCACCGCAGTGAATTACTAAATCTATACCCTTATGTAATAGAAGTTCAGGTGTATCTCCATACTCCCAACCCTCTACATCATGGCCCTTACTTTTAAAGTAAATCCAAAGATTCTTCCCGATAAATCCCTTGTGTCCTGTTATTAATATATTCATTGATTTCATCCATCGCTTCATTAAAATGATTTGGTTGTATAGCATATGTTCCTGAAGTGGCTACTGATAACCCCGACATTTTATTTGCTACAATCACGGCATCTTGAACTGGTAGATTATTATATATACCGAAAGCTAACGCAGCGGTAAAAGTATCTCCAGCACCTGTAACATCAAACACCTCTTGTGCGGTAGCCGCATAGTGTTCAATGGTATCTCCAACATATAGTACACCATCTGCACCAAGAGTGACAATGAAATGATGTATATCAAGTTCATTTCTTACTCGTTGTGCTTCTGACATTAACTGCTTAGGTGTTAATGTTTTACCTACATAGTCTTCGAATTCTTTAAGATTTGGCTTTAATATAAAAGCGCCTCTATATCTATCTAATGAAACCTTTGGATCGACTATAGTTCTCTTCGATTTTTTAATAATTTTTTGAGGATCTTTTACAGTTCCCTTATTATAATCGGATAGTACAACTATGTCATATTGATTTGGTACAAAGAATTTATCTTGTACATCGTTATTTTCTATTCTTTTTTCTGCATCAATTCTCGAAACATAGTGCGAACCTGAGAAGATGCGGAGTTTGTGTGGCATGCTTTCTATTGGTAATAGATTACCAGTCATTTCAATATCATCAAATATATACTGAAAATCTGGGCTATAATAAGCATCTAGCGTAACTTGATTGGTCATGCCACGTATATTCATATATACATTACCAGCACCACCTAGTGAAATCTTTTTACTATTTAATTCTACTATTGGTACAGGGGCTTCTGGTGATATACGTAATGTATTTCCATACCAGTACTCATCGATGATGAGATCGCCTATCACATGAATCATAGTATAAATACCAATCTATTGCATAACATTATGGAGTTATTTATGTCTTTAAAACTGTTAACTGCTTCAATACATAAAGAAGCAGAAGAAATGAAGTGGTCTAAATTATTAGTTTCCGGTAATATTACAAGTAAACAATATGGCCAATATCTTTATAATCAATTGCAAATTTATTCTGCATTAGAAAATCGAGCTTTTGAATTAGATTTTTTCACAAAGTATCCTCTTTTTGATGATATGAAACGCACACTTGCAATGAGCGGAGATTTAGCCTTTTACGAACATGATGTTGGTTTAGAACCTACTACACTAGAGTATATAGACTATATATCACACCAATCATTAGACGAAATTACTGCACATATGTACGTTAGGCACTTTGGTGATATGTACGGTGGCCAGATCATTAGAAAAAAACTACCAGAACCATATTGTGAAGCCTGGGTTGACCCCGTAACCGGCGTTGGAATATGGGAAGAATCTCCTGAAGTATGTCAAAGCACATATATGTTTGAAAATCGTCCGGAGCTTATAAAAGAATTTAGAACTCTATTAGATAAGTCTATGGGCGATGACGCTGTTTTATGCTTCGAATATGCTATGCGATTATTCTCTGATTTGGAGAAACGTTTTGGTCTTTGATAAATTAATTGCCGCCAGTAAAAGGATGCAGAGAATATTAGAAGCTAACTCTGTTAGCAACTCTCAACATCCTTTTGACTGGCCAGCAATCACTTATAAGAATCCTGCGGTATATCGTAGAGCCGACCTAGACATCATTGATGCGAGGCTCGATCGTAAGCTGTGGATGATGCATCTATGCATATATCCGAAAGTTAACGATCCGTCACCTATTTACGGCTTCGATATAATTGCTGGTCCTAACAAAGTTACTGGTGCCTTTCATGATTTCAGTCCAGTAGCATTTGATAACCCTATATTAACACAGTTCAAAGAGAATGTAAAACCTTTTATTCCATCAAAACGCAGAGAATTACCTGAGTGGGCAAGAAATATATTCAGCGATTCTATGGTATCAGCCGGTAATGTTAGAGACGGACAAGAATTAGACGACATTCTAGAATTAGCCATAAGTAATCTAGAATATTATCTGACTGCTATTGGTGAAGAAAGTGATAAAGATTATACATGTAAACACAATTGGTACTGTGAAAACCAAAAGAAAAATCCCCATACACCAAGGGTGATGGAGACTTTAGGCGTAGATCCTAAACGCGTGCGGGAATATATTGACGAATGTCTATTTCCTGAAATAGTTAATTGATTCTTCTAATGCATCAACACATTCTTCTATCATAGCATTTGTATGAAGTGGTGTTGGTGCAAATCTCAATCGCTCTTCTCCGACAGCAACTGTTGGATAGTTAATAGCTTGAACGTAAATGCCATGTTCATTTAGTAATCTATCTGATATAGCCTTTGCTAGTTCGGCATCACGTATCATAACAGGTACAATATGGGTACAAGCTTTTTCTAATACCTCTATTCCTCTTGCTATAAATTCTTGCTTCAATGATTTCGCATTGGCTTGATGTTGGACTCTGAGGCCAGGATGATCTTTAAGATATTTAATACTAGCCAATGCACCGGCACATATAACTGGTGAAATACTTGTAGTGAAAATAAAACCACTTGCTTCTAACCTTATAGCATCGATAATAGTTTTATTACCAGCAATATAACCACCGGTTACACCATAAGCTTTGCCTAAAGTACCATTGACAATATCAACTCGGTCTTCTAAACCAAGCTCATCAAGCTTGCCTGCCGCACTATCACCATATAAACCAACACCATGTACTTCATCGATATATGTTATAGCTTCATACTTTTCAGCTAAATCACATATAGCATCAATATCTGAAATATCTCCGTCCATACTATAGATTGATTCAAAGACAACACATGGAACAAATCCGGCTAGCGTGGCCTCTTCTAATTTAATATCAAGATCCATTAAATTATTATGCTCAAACTTAAAGATCTCGCGTCTACTGTGTCTCATACCTTGAATAAGACTTGCATGATTTTTGCTATCACTTACCCAACATATATTCTTATTGATGCGAGACATCGCTATCAGTGCCCATTCATTTGCCACAAACGCACTTGAGAATAGTAATGCTGATTCTTTTTTATGTAGCTTAGCTATCTCATGTTCTAGTGCTACATGGTAGTGTGAAGTACCAGATATATTTCTAGTGCCGCCTGAGCCCGCTCCTGTTTGGTCTAGAGCTGTATGCATAGCATCAATCACGACTTTGTGTTGACCCATACCTAAATAGTCATTACTACACCAATTAACTATTTCTTTAATGGCGTATTTGCCATACCAAATTGCTTTAGGGAACTTACCTCGTTCACGAATAATATCGTTGAACACTCGGTATTTTCCTTCTTCTTTAGCTTTGCTTATCGTGTTAGAGAATGGAGTAATATCAATCATCTATTTAAATACGCTAATACTGCAGTTTCTGCAGATCCGGCGTCTCCTGGATTTTCTGGAATATATGCATTATATTCTTTATGTAATATTTTTTGTAAACCCTTATTAAATGCACATCCACCTGTAACAATTAATTGTGGTCTGTTGTATTTGCTTATTGCGTATTCTATTAAATTACGGCACAGATTTTCAAATACAACTTGTGTTGAACCAGCAATTTCTTTTTTGCTATAAGATGGTTTCCAATTGCCTATGCCTTTATGCATATTAATTTTAAATAATGGCTCTATTGTCTGTTGAACCAAGAAATCCTTATATATGTTATGTATTACTAAATCTGTGGCATATCCCTTGCCGAACTTTTCTAATTTACTTTCATCGGCTGACGGTTCAAATCCGCATCTTTGAGTCATAGAAGAATAAAATAGACCTAGGCTATTAGGATATTTAATTGATTTTCTTTGTGTAAGCTTACCATTCTTAGTTGTCCATATAGACGTACAACTAAATTCACCGATTGCATCTATGACAACTATTACGCTAGGAGTTTTATCAGTCTTATAGTAATGAGCTGCGTGAGATTCATGATGCCACACGCTTCTATATTTACAGGTTATTCCTAGGCCCCGCAAATACTTGCGGATGTTATTACGCTTAAATGGTTTAGGCTGACCAACTAACCATTGGCGTATTGCCTTAGCCCAAGGTTTTTCGTACCATACAACTAAGTCTGGTTTGCCATACTTAAAAGCTTTATCTATTAAATTTTGGCTATGCCTGTTTTCAGTTGAATAGTATGTCTTAACACATGTGTTATCTTTAAAGATTGAAATTGTAGCATCATGACAACCTCCTACCATACCCCATATTATCATTTTTGGCTGTCGCCTTTAGCAACTCTATAGTTATCTTCAACTGAGTCTGGCGAGGACACTTCAATTATAGTACCTTCTTCAATGCAAAATAATTGATGTGGCACTAATGGCTCAATTCTAAGTGAATCTCCGGCCTTTAATCTTTGTTTTTTAACAGATGCATCAGCGGTGTTTATAGTTAAAACATCAAATAGACCTTCAAACACTAACCAAGTCTCATCCTTTATTGCATGAAAATGCATAGAGAATTTAGCACCCTTATTAAAGTTTAAAAGCTTACCACAATACTTATCGTTAGTAGCAAAAATAAGTTCATGGCCCCAGCCCTTTTCTACCATTCCTTCAAGCCGTGCCATTGCAAATCCTTTTAATAATATTAGTAGTAGAATAACCATTACGTAATTTTAGTGAGACAGTTAATTTTGCTATGTCTCTTCCTACAATCTGGTCAATTTGGTAATCACCGCCCTTAGTGAGTACGTCTGGTTTTAATCGTTTAATTAGTTCATACGGAGTGTCTTCATAGAATATGTATACGTGATCTACAAACCGCAATGATTGCAGCATATATCTTCTGTCTTCTTCATTATTAATTGGCCTTGAATTACCTTTAAGCCTTCGTATAGACTCATCAGAATTTATACCAACTATTAATCTATCACCTAGATTTCTTGATCTTTCTAGGTAATCTAAGTGGCCTCGATGCAAAATATCGAAGCACCCGTTTGTAAATACTGTTTTCATAATTGATTATACCACATTTTGCTATTGTTGTAAACGTATAAATAGATGTAACACTGAAGAATTGAGGATATAAAACATGGCTTCTCCTAATAGTAGAGACACATTGATCGAATACTGTAAGCGAAAGCTAGGTGATCCGGTTATCGAAATAAACGTAGATGAAGATCAACTGGAAGACAGAGTTGATGAGGCTATACAGCTTTATCAAGAATATCATTCAGATGCGACAGTTAAAACATATTTTAAGCACTTAGTTACTACTAGCGATGTGACTAATGAGTATATTCCTATTAGCTCTAATATTATATATATCGCTAGGCTTTTCCCTGTTGCCACATCATCAGCATCAAGAAACTTCTTTGACGTCAAATATCAATTAATGCTTAATGACATGTGGGATCTTAATTCGGTTGTTGGTGGAATTGCATATTACGAACAAACTCAACAATACCTATCGATGCTTGATATGAAGCTTAACGGAACTCCTCAAGTCACGTTTTCTCGGAGGCAAAATAGGTTGTATGTTCACGGCGACTTTCAGGATAAAGACATTAAAGCCGGAGATTATATTGTAGCTGAGGTTTATCAGACCATAGATCCTGACACACATACTTCAATATATAATGATATGTTTATAAAAGATTATACGACTGCGCTAATTAAACAACAATGGGGAGCAAACCTTATTAAGTTCGACGGTATGGTACTCCCGGGCGGAGTATCACTTAACGGTCGTCAAATATATGAAGATGCCACAAGTGATATTGAACAGCTTAAAGAGCGTTTAAGATTAGAGCAAGAACTTCCACCATCATTTTATGTAGGTTAAACCATGGCCAGAAATTTATATTTCTCTGACGCGGTCAAATCCGAGCAGAGACTATACGAAGATATTATTATTGAATCTCTGAAAATGTATGGGCAAGACCTATACTATTTGCCTCGAACTATTGTCAACGAGAATAAAATTTTTGGTGAAGACGTTCCTTCAAAATTCAATAATAGTTATAAAATAGAAATGTACATTGACAACAGTGATGGGTTCGAAGGTGAAGGCGATCTATTCAGTAAGTTTGGTGTCGAGATTAGAGACGAAGCTACATTTACTGTTGCAAAGAAACGATGGAACCACACTGTCGGACGTAATAATAATGAGATAACAGGTGAGCGGCCGCGTGAGGGTGATTTGATTTATCTTCCTATGACCAATTCAATGTTTGAAATCACACATGTTGAACATGAATCACCGTTTTATCAATTAGCAAATTTACCTACTTTTAAAATGAGATGTTCACTGTTTGAATATAGTGATGAAGATCTTGATACTGGTTTGAATACAATCGATGGTATTGAACAAGATCACGCATATGAATTCGATCTTACTCTATCAGGAGTCACCGGTACTTTTGAAGTTGGTGAGAGAGTACGACAGACAACTGCTGGTGGAGTTATATTATCAGGTGAGGTATCAAGTTGGGTATCAAGTACTAATGCGCTATCAATTATTCACTTCGGTGGAAGCGATGGTAAGTTCCATTTGCCGGTTACAAGTCTTACAGTAACTGGAGATGACACTAATGCTGTTGGAACCCTTGCATCCTTTGTCGAAGATAATAAGCTATCCGAAAATGAACAAAATACAACGTTCGATACTGTCGGAGCTGGATTCTTAGACTTCAGTGAAAGCAATCCGTTTGGAGATCCTAGCTAATGTTTGGTACATATTTTTATCATCAGCGTACGCGCAAAGCAGTTGCAACATTTGGAGCAATGTTTAACAATCTATACGTTCTAAGAAAAGATGCTGGCGGTGGAGTGATTAGTACTCAAAAGGTTCCATTATCATATGGGCCTAAAGCCAAATTTCTTGAGCGTATTAGAGAAAATGCCGATCTTGAAACTGACACTAAAGTAGCTATTAAGTTACCAAGAATGTCTTTTGAAATTACCAATGTATCCTATGATCCTTCAAGGCAATTGCCTAAAGTAAATAACTATGCAAAAGCTGTAACAGGATCAATTCTTTCTAGACAAAAATTTTATGCAGGCAGCCCATATATTATGAGCTTTCAACTTAGCATATATGCAAAAAATCAGGATGACGCACTACAACTAGTTGAGCAAATTATTCCGTATTTTAACCCACAATATACATTATCAGTTAAACCGTTTGACGACTTTTCTGATATTAAAGAAGACGTGCCAGTTGTTTTAACTGGCGTAGTCCTAAATGACGACTATGAAGGACCTATGGAAGGCCGAAGATCAATTATCTACACTTTAGATTTTGATATGCATGTAACATTCCATGGACCAACATCGACAAGTGGTATTATTACTAAGTCTATTACTAATATTTTCAATCGAAGCGCAGGCTTACTTGATAGCGATTTGCCACTTGAATCAATTACTGTAACTCCAACGCCTAGCGGTGTGAGTGCTGATAGTGACTTTGGATTCCTTGAAGTGATAAAAGAGATAGATAGTGCATAATGGATAAAAATCAAGCCGATGACGATTTCGAAATGGTTCGTCAAACATATCATGATCTACTATCAAAGGGTGGATCTTCATTAGAAGATATGATGGAGGTCGCGAAAGCGACAGAACATCCTAGAGCCTTTGAAGTATTATCTGGTATGATGAAAAATATGGCAGACATTAGTGGTAATCTTATGGATATGCATAAGAAGAAAAAAGAATTTCATACTAATGATAAAGCACCTGTAGCGATTGAGGGTGGAACTACTAACAATGTGTTTGTCGGATCAACTACTGAACTGCAACGTATGTTACAAGAAGTAAATGATGAGAAAATTATAGATGTATCTCCAACCAAAGAGTGACACGTATCTTGGCAATGTAAATGTTAAACGAGACGGAATCGTTCAACAATGGACTAACGAGCAAATAGCAGAATATGCTAAATGCATGAAGAATCCAGCTTATTTTACAACCACATATTGTAAGGTTATATCACTGGACGATGGTCTAGTGCCTTTTAACCTGTATCCTTATCAAGAACAAATGTTTAAGCAGTTTGACGAGAATAGATTTAATATCGTTCTTGCATGTAGACAATCTGGAAAGTCAATCAGTGCGGTTGCGTATCTACTTTGGTATGCATTATTCCATTCTGAAAAGGTTATTGCTGTTATGGCAAATAAGGGTGCGACCGCCCGTGAGATGTTAGGTCGTATTACTCTTATGCTAGAAAATCTACCTTTCTTCTTACAGCCTGGGTGTAAGGCTCTGAATAAAGGTTCAATCGAATTTTCAAATAATTCTCGGATAATTGCTGCAGCAACATCCGGTTCTTCAATTCGTGGTCTGTCAGTCTCGCTGCTATATCTTGACGAGTTTGCTTTTGTTGAAAATGATGCTCAGTTTTATACATCAACCTATCCTGTTGTTTCTTCTGGTAAAAGTACTAAAGTTATTATTACATCAACTGCTAATGGTATTGGTAATGTATTTCATAAGATATGGGAATCAGCGCTTCAAGGTGTAAGCGATTTTAAACCTATGAGGGTTGATTGGTGGGATGTTCCTGGTCGAGACAAGGCTTGGCAAGAAGAAACAATTGGTAATACATCTCAACTGCAATTTGACCAAGAATTTGGTAATACATTTTTTGGCACAGGTGATACACTTATTAACGGCGAAACATTACTTAAGCTTAGAGCTGAAAACTATAAACTGCACCGTGAAAGTGGAGATCTTTTAATATACGAAGAACCTATTAAAGGTAACGAATATATTATGTTATGTGACGTCAGCAAGGGAAGAGGTCAGGACTATTCTACGTTCAATGTGATCGACATTAGCTTGCGCCCATTTAAACAGGTGGCTGTGTATCGCAACAATACTATCTCTCCATTACTCTTCCCCGATATTATTTATAAATGGGCAGTTTCCTACAATCAGGCATATGTAGTTATTGAATCAAACGATCAAGGTACTGTTGTATGTAATGGATTGTACCAAGATCTAGAATATGAGAATATGCATGTGGAATCTGCTGTTA
>Ga0308000_10000086_pt1 | contig 33612 bp, 36 predicted proteins | sample Neamet3_FD_203877 | JGI IMG/M metagenome (GOLD analysis project Ga0308000, IMG submission 203877) | Marine microbial communities from water near the shore, Antarctic Ocean - #3 | ecosystem: Environmental > Aquatic > Marine > Unclassified | place: Southern Ocean | collected 2014-06-04 | reverse complement strand
CGTAGTGTAAACACCATAGGCTGTGAAGATGACGCTGCAATTGAGCAACGTTTAGCAGAAGTGGCAATGGGTGTACACAACAAGATCTGTGTAGGTGCTATACTAGCTCCTTCAGATGAAGTAGAAGCGGCAGACGCCGATCTAATCACAGAATAGGAAGTAATAACATGAGCGACAACGCAGTAACAATTAACGACACTGAGTATAACTTTGAAGACTTATCTGAGAAGGCTCAAATGTCTTACCAGCAGCTTCTGTCCCTAAGGAACCAGATGATGGACTTAAGTATGAAGCAACAGCAACTTGCAGCAGCTCAATCAGTATTCGAGAAGGTACTTGAAGAAGAGTTGACTGAAGGTTCTGAGCAGACTGTGGAGGCTGCGTAGTTTCACTTCCACAATAAGAGCATTGGATCCCCCATTAGCTAATTAAAGGAGCACACAGATGGAGTCCTCAGCTAGATTCGACAGACTGGAAGCTAAAATAGATAAACTAGCTGACGCTATGATCAAGCTTGTGGAGATAGACACAAAGATTGATGGTCTACTCTTCCACAACAACACCCAAGATAACCGTTTAAACAAACACAGTGAAGCCCTAGATGACCATGCGGTTAAACTCGCAGTAGTATCTAAGTCGAGTGGAACCAATGAGTGGTTCACCCGAGTAATGATAGCTGCACTAGTAGCTGGAGTGGCCTTCATGATGAGGAGCCACTAATGTGCACTATATGCAACTCATACAATGTAGCTAAAGGCTCTAAGGTATGTAGGAATTGTAAGAAGGAGAGGTAACATTATGTTTGAATCACTGGTGTCCCTACACAGGGACCGTATCACCGAGGATGTATTCTTTGATATAGCAAGAGGCTGCTACAGGAATGCCTCACATATTCATAAGTTTGGGGCTAACCCCTCAGTAAACAAAGCAACAACCCCAGAGACAGTGTGGAGCTCTGGTGGACTATACCCTTGGGATTCACTTAATGCAGCGAGTGTATTAGTGTGCGCCTCAACGTCCGCAAGTGACGCAGGTACTCTAACTGTAATTGGTCTTGATGCTGACTGGAATGACATATCTGAAGAGGTCACACTCACAGGTACTGTTGGTGCAACTACAACTAACACCTTCATAAGGGTGTTCCGGTTACAGTATCAAAATGGTCTTGCAGCAAACGTAGGTGATATAACTGCCAAAGTATCCACAGTGGTCGTAGGTCACATAACAGCTACCTTTGGGCAGTCACTGGTGTCAATATACTCAGTACCAGCAGGGTACACGGGATATCTATTAACAGGTAAAGCAAGTGTGCAGAAGAATAAGAATGCACAAGTACAGATGGTTGGTCGGCAGTTTGGAGGTTCCTTCCAGATTGGTCACATAGGTGAAGTCTCTGACAGCTCCTACGATTATGACTTCAAGGTTCCTCTTGTGTTCCCTGAGAAATCAGATATAGAAATTAGGGTGTCACAGGCTGAGACTAATGGAACTCGTGTAACTGCAAGCTTCGATATGGTTCTTGTTAAGGGAGGTTAATAGATGTTTGGATTACCAATGGAAGCTGTCACCATGATGGGCAGTACTGTAGGTGGCGCTGCGATGAAGATGTGGTCGCAGTCCCAAGCCGATAAGGCTGAACAACAGAAGCAACTTATGGGACGCTTTGACGCATCTGAGAAGAGTGTTGATAGTGCTCGTGCACATCAAACACCTAATGCCCAATGGATACGCAGGTTCCTTGTAATCTCATTCATGAGTATGGCTATGTTAATACTACTGGCACCGTTACTGGGGTTCAACACAGTAGTCCCAGTGGATGTCACATCAGGCTTCAGTTTCCTATTCTTTGACTTTAAAGACACAGTCACTGAGTATGTATCATTGAACGGTATGGTCACCCCCGTGTGGCTACCACATGCAATCACATCAGTGGTTGGTATGTACTTCGGTCAATCAATTGTAGCTCGTAAATAAGGAGGCACTATGCCATTTCAAATAACCCCAGAGATTGACTTCTCATCTGTGGGTCTCATCACAGATATGCCAGCACACTCTCTACCCCAAGGAGCTTGGAGTGACTGCCTCAACATGAGAGTTAAAGATGGATCAGTTCAGGGAGTCAATGACTTCGTAGCTGGCTTCGATGTTAACTCCTCATATGCTACAGGAGAGCCAGTAGCGATAACCCAGTGGACTCCTGCAGGATCTAACTATCTCAACATAGCGTATATCATTAAGGATGTAGCGTCATCTACGGGTACTAAGGGGCGTGTCTTTGTATACAACTCTAGTACTACGCAGAACGTTGAGATCACTAATGCTGTATCTTCTGCTAACTTTGAGATAGATGACAACTTCCCACCACAGCTATTCGTATTCAATGGAGTACTTATCTGTAATCCGGGAACTGGTAACCCACAATATATCTCAGCAGATGCCACAACTAATGGTAATCTTGTTGATCTACCTAACTGGGCAGCAATGGCTGGAACCCAGTACGCAAGGGTATTAAGGCCCTTTAAGAATAGGCTAGTAGCTATGAGCTTCTATGATGACAAGGACACTGCTACTACAGCAGATGATGAATCCTACCCTATAGACTTCGTTTGGTCTTCTCATATTACTGCACTAGATTCACTAGCTAACGTAGAGTGGCAAGCTTCCCTAATCAACACAGCTGGTGATGCTTTCTTATCCCAGACTCCGGGACGTATCCTTGATGGTAAACAACTAGGTGAGTTCTTCATAGCATACAAGACAGATTCTGTTGTACGTGTGTATGAGACTGGTGATACCTTTGTACTTGGCTTTGATCCTATCTTTGAAGATGATGGAATCTACTCGACTCGTTGTGTAACTACTATTGGTGATTCACAGCATCTTGTTATAGGTAACTATGGTGTCTATGTACACGATGGTCAATCTCAGAAGCAAGATATAGCTAAGGGACTCTTCCAAGATACTATGTTTGATCTTGTTAAAGGTAGTGATAAGGAGAAGTCATTTGTATTCCAACAGACCCGAGACAAAGAAGTCTGGTTCTGTTTCCGTGAGACTGGAACCACAGGTTCTGGTTGTAACAAAGCATTTGTATTTAACTATGCAGACCAAAAGGTACACATACGTACCCTACCAAACATCACTGATATCTATGAGACAGAAGTAGAAGGTGCCCTGCGTATCTTTGGAGCTTCCCCTGATACAAACTCTGTGATGGAACTATCAAATGATACACTGATCTCCAATGGTTGGTTCGTGAGAACTGAGGATGACCTAGGGGCTAGGGCTATGTACAAGGATATTGATGGACTCTTCCCACAGGCAGAGGATCTCTTTAATATCGCTGTATTTGGTACATCATCTAAGGTAGGAGACTCTGCACTAACAACTGGATTCAATAGTACTGATCGGGTATACGATCCCTCAGGATCCTACAAGGTAGACGTAAGGCAATCAGGTCGCTACATCAATGTGCGAGTTACAATGTCTGGAACTACTAACCCCAAACTAACTTCAATTCAATTCAGTCTCAATCCTACAAGCAGGCGATAATATAACTAGGGAGTAATCATGGCTAAGATTAGCGAAACAGAACTACAGAGGCGCTTAAGAGCCCTCGAGAAGAAGACAGGTTCCTCCCTTAAGGTATTCGTCAGTAACATAGATCCCACAGGGACTAACTTTGGTGAGGGGGAGCAGCACTACAACAGCACCACAGGGAATCTATTTATATTCTCTGGTGGTGAATGGAAAACAGCATCTAATGTACTTCATATTAGATATGCAGCCTCAGTCACTAACTTAGACACAGGTGGTATAGCACCCTCGCAGGGTGACGTTGTAGGCTTCTCTGAACTACCCTATGATTCCTTAGGTGACCAATTGGCTTATCGTGGATTATGGTTTGGAGGTGCAGATGCATCTACAGATCCTACGGACTACCAGTGGACACTTACTTCTGGAGCTAATGGCGCTGTACCTACCTACGAAAGGTACTACTCAGAAGCTGCTGGATTGTTCTCTGAAATGGGAGACCCCACTAATCCGGGTGCTGGCATAACATGGATAGTAACTACTACAACAACACCCTCAACAGCCTATTGGGTTGCTGAGAGATATACAATAGAAGGTGTAGTCTCTGAATGGCAGATCTACCCAGTTCAAGCGAAGGACGGAGGAATACCCTTTGTATCTTATACTAAAGCTGGGTTCAATATGCCAGTACTTGGGGACTCCACTTGGATAGCTGATGCTGTTATAGCAGTGTCTTTCTTCACAGGTAAAGCATACACTAACCAGAAAGAGTTTGGTTATGGTACAACAGTCGTCATTACATATGATAATGGTAAACTATATGGTACCTTTAAGAGATCAGGTTCTTTGGACATCTGGGCGGCACCTACGTCTTTCATTGATGGTGACTTAATTGTTGATGGGACTATATCTACTGACCACTTACAAGCTAATTCGATTGATGCAACTAAACTAGTCATCACAGGGCTTAACGCAATAACATATAGCACAGTTGGTGCTGATGAACTAGGTGCTGCTGCTGATGCTCAAGTAGCTGCGGCTGCTTATGTTGATGCAGGCTTTGTGGCTAATTCGGTACGCACTAGTGACTTAGCTTTAATCCAACTACAATTAGATGGAAGTATCACATCGTGGTTCCTACCACACGTACCTACACTTATTAACCTACCTACATCTGACTGGACAACTAATGCAATTAAGAATCAGCATCTAGCTGACCTATTCTATGATGATATAACTGGGTATGCGTATAGGTTCACACTAGTTGCAAGCACGTACTCTTGGGTTCGTATAACTGATACTGATGTGACAGCTGCCTTAAACAATGCATCCACTGCTCAAGACACAGCTGACAGTAAGCGAAGAGTCTTTGTAGTTACACCTGTCTCACCCTATGACGTAGGTGATCTCTGGGACACAGGTGCAGGTATCAAACGTTGTATCACACCTAAAGCCCCACTTGCTGCTTATGTTGCAGGTGATTGGGTTCAGATAACAGATGCAGAAGGTGCTGCTGTTACAGCTAAGACAGAGGCAATCGCTGCTGCTGCTATTGCTGCTCAAACTAAGGCTGATTTAGCTCAAACAACTGCAGAGGCGTATGCTGATGGAATTGTTACAGCAGAAGAAGCTAGAGCTATACTTGATGCTACTAATAAGGCAGATGCTGCTCAGGCTGCTGCAGAGGCTGCTTCTGACGTATTAGGATCTGCAGCGGCTGCTCAAGTAGCTGCTATTAATGCTGCTGCTATAGCTGCTCAAACTAAAGCTGATTTAGCTCAAACAACTGCAGAGGCTTACGCTGACGGAATTGTTACAGCTGAGGAAGCTAGAGCTATACTTGATGCCACTACTAAAGCTAACGCTGCACAAGCTGCTGCTGAAGCTGCAAGCGATGCACTAGGTTCTGCTGCGGCTGCTCAAGTGGCTGCTATAGCTGCTTCCGCAACTGCCTCACAGGCTAATGCTGATTTGGCTGAGACAACTGCTAAGGCATATGCTGATGGCATAGTGACTGCTGAGGAAGCTAGGGCTATACTTGATGCAACTACTAAAGCAGATGCTGCTCAGGCTGCTGCAGAGTTAGCCAGTGATGTAGCTGGAGCTGCTGCGGCTGCTCAGGCTGCTAGTGATCCTGTTGGGTCTGCTGCTGCTGCACAAGTGGCTGCTATAGCTGCTGCTGGAATTGCTGCTCAAACTAAGGCTGATTTAGCTCAAACAACTGCAGAGGCGTATGCTGATGGTATCGTAACTGCAGAAGAAGTTAGAGCTATACTTGATGCTACTAATAAAGCTAACGCTGCCCAAGCGGCTGCTGAGGCTGCTAGTGATGCTGCAGGTACAGCTCAGGCTGCTGCAGATGTCATAACTAATAACATATATACAACTGCGACAACTACTATAGATGGTGGTAAGATAACCACTGACTCAGTTACTTCCAATAAGATCTCAATGAATGGCCCAATAGAGTTCAATGCAGCTGCTTCTGGTTTACACTGGAATAAGAATGCATATGGAGATGGGCTGTATGGTGGCTTCATAGGTCGTCATCTAACTTCAACAGGTGCTGATGCGATTGGCTTAGACTTCACCAGTGCTACCAGTTCTATTAGAATGAGCAGTGGTGGTCGTTTGGTAACCAAAGGTATCCTTTTGGAGACTGGAGTTCCCGGAACTTCCGTTGAATATGATACTGTCGGTACTCACACCTTTACTATAACAAGTGCTGCAGGTAGCTTTGTGAGTGTAGTTGCTACAGGTGGAGGTGGTGGTGGTGCTAACAACTGGGTAGATAGCTTCCATCCCGGAAACCCCGGAGGTGGAACTGGTGCTGCAACCACAATGGCATTCCTTGATTCAGGAGGTAGTGTTATTGGATCTGTTATAACTGCAGCTGGAGGTACAGGTGCAGGTGACACTGTGTCTTCAAACGCTGCAAACGTGTACGGAGTGCAAGGTGGTTCCTCACTACATGCCCAAGGTGGCGCAGGCGGTAGTTATAATGGTGCAGGTGGTAATGGCTCGAGAGGTTCTGGCGGTGGTGGTGCAGGTGGTAACGGGAATGGTGGTAACGCTGCTTCTCTTAGCCCTTCAGGGTCAGGTGTAAGTATCGCAGATTCACTAACAGTTCCTGCAGGTGCAGTTTCACTCAGAGTTATTATAGGTTCTGGAGGGTCTGGTGGATCAACGAGTTATCCATCTGGCACTCAGGCGGCAGGTGGTAGTGGTGGTGCAGGTTTTGCATCTGTAACACCTCCAGCATCTGGTAGCCAACTATTTGACTTTGAAGACCTAGCTACAAACTCTGTACCTTGGCCTACCTTAGGTCAGATGACTACTACATCTCTTGGATCTCTAACTAACCTAGGTTCTGGTGGTGCAGGTTGGTATTACGTCGCTATTATTAATGGTAACAATGGTAATGGTAGTGCTGCTAGTTTCGTAGGTATGCCCCACTATTATAGTGGTACACCTACTGCTGGTGGGACATCTGCTATCTGGTATCAAATGAAGTAAGGTTAGGCTCTCAGGGTAGTACCTGAGGGCTTTCCATAATTAAACAAACAGTGAGGACTAACAAGTATGTCAATTGAAATCAAGCAAGTAGTAGGTGAGGATATACTTATTAGGTATAATTCTTTTAAGGCCCTTATAGGGGTAGCTCTAGAACACAGTTCTGGAGAGTGGACTGTACAACAGATCATTCAAGGTTGTCTATCAGATCCACAGAACTTCCACCTATGGGAGATCTTTGATGATGGTGACTTTGTAGCACTAGCTACCACAAGGTATATTCAGTACAACAACTTCTCTTCTCTCCATATTATAACATTAGGTGGAAAGACCAATGATAGGATGGCTGAGTGGACAACTGAGTTTGCTGAACAGATGAAGAAGTTCCCACAGATTGACTGTTTAGAGTTCACTGGAAGACGAGGGCTCTTGAAGCCCTTGACTAAGTGTGGCTGGAAAGAACGTTACACAACCGTAAGATTAAGTTTAAAGGAGACCTTCGATGTCTAAACTAATAAAGATTTATGATGGTATGATATTTGATATGTCTACTGGTGCAGTACTAGAACATGGTGAAGTTACATACCATGCAGAAGAAGATATCGCACATTGCGGTGGTGGTGGTGAAACTAAACAGACAACTCAGTCTGGTTTTGCACAGGAATATAAACCTGAAATCAAAGAGATGCTTGCTGCAACTAAAGAGAAGTATGACACAGGTAAGCTAGGTCAAGTTGCTGGTTTCACACAGACTGGACTTGATGCACAGAATCAGGGCATTGCTGCTGCTGGTAATCAAACAGCTCTTGCCTCACACATGATGGGTATTGCAGGGCAACCTGTAGATCTCTCTGGTCAACGTGCAGCTTCACTACAGCAAGCCCAAGGTGCCCTAGGTACTTCACAGGCAGCTGCTGGGGAACGTGGAGGTCTTGGTGGATCTCGTCAGATGTTGAACCAAGCTAGTATCGAACAAGGCTTAGCTGCTAACTTCGCTGGCATTGATCAACAGGCTCAACAGATGCAGACACAGAATATTGGACAAGCTATGGCTATGCAAGGTCAGGGTGCACAAACCCTTGGTATGATCGGACAAGCTCAACAGGCTCAAGGTCAATCAGAAGCTGATGCTGACTACACTGCACTTGCACAACGCATTGGTTTATTCTCAGGTGTTGCACCAAAAGAACAGACTACTACTAAGACTGGGGGTAAGTAGTCATGGCTGGATTCAACCCCTTTGCTCCACAGATGGAGAAGAAACAAGGTGCACCTCAGGCTCCGGGAGTACAAGCACCTAACGTACCTATGCAGGATCAACCCGGATTAGCCCAGACACTTGCCCCTTCTGTATTCAGTAAGGCTATGGGTTCTGAAGCAGCTGGTGAGATGGGTACAGCAATGACTGATAGCATCGCAGGTAAGTGGGCTTCACTGACTGCAGCACCTACAGCAGCTATCTCAGCACCACAAGCAGCAGGTATGGCAGAACTTGCAGCATCTACAGGTGGTACCTTAGCTCCCGGAGCAGCACAGGCAGTAATGGGCTCATCAGCTCTAGCTGCACCTGTAGTTGCCTCAGCAGCAGGTACCACTGGACTAGCAGCAACCGCTGGTACAGCAGGTGGAGCACTAGCTTCAGCAGCCCCTATGGCAGCAGCACTAGGCCCATTCGGTATCCCAGTGTTAATTGGTGCAGGCCTTATGGCAGCTAACTCAGGAAAATAAAGGAGACTTATGAGTACAAAACTACACGGAGCTGATGCGATTGCAAAGGCTCGGGAACTGCTTGGTCGTGAGCTATCCGCAAGTGAATCACACATAGCTAACCTCGAAGGTTACGATTCAGAGGTCTATGAGGACACTAAGGGAGTTAAGACTACTGGCTTTGGGCAGACAGGTGAGTACTCAAGTATGCCTTTTGACCAAGTGGTGAGATCCTTTGAGAATACTGCTAGGCGTATTGTACCTAGCTACGATCAACTACCTCAAGCCTTGCAACTACGACTACTTGACTCCACCTATCGGGGTGGGCTCAGTGGTAGTACTAAAACACTCGGCCATATCAATGCAGGTCGTTGGGATGAAGCAGCAGACGAGTTCCTTGATAACGATGATTTCAGAAACTCTATTGCAGCTAAGACTGGGGTGGCTGGACGTATGCAGCAGACTTCAGATGCAATGCGTAACTATGGGTTAGAGTTGGCCACAGTGCCAGAACAAGTACAGCAAGTACCCCAACAGGCACAAGAGGCTCCTCCACAAGCTGATGCTGGGTTTCTGGCTCCTGTTGATGACTTCATTAATGATCTCTTTGGTGGTGATAAGAGTGGTAAGCCACGGAAGGAAGTGACAGAGAAGATACCTAAGGCACATAAAGATACAGCTAAATCCTTATGGGATACAATATTCGGAGATTAAGACGATGACAAAGACAGAAATTGAAGAGCACTTCGCAGGGGCTAAGAGCTCCCCATATGCCACAGCACCACAAGGTGAGGTCTTATCTTGGAATCCACAGGTATCCCCTGAGGCAGCACTAGAACGTAAGGCACTGGCATTTGGACTAGATAGTAGACCACCTACGGTGCAAACCCCACCAGATATGTACCAACAAGCAGTTGCACTGGATGGTAAAGAACCTGCAGCAACCCCTTTCATGCCACCAACCGTGGGTATCCCAGCAGCAACCCCTTTCATGCCACCAACCGTGGGTATCCCAGCATCATCCCCCACAAGTGGTGTGATAGCTCCCTTTGATCCTGCATTTGTAGACCTAACAGTCCCAACAACAGGACCTACTTCACGACCTGTAGTTCAAGGTGTCCCAGCCCCACAAGGTAACATCCTCAGGGATTCCTCAGGTGCCCCAGTGAGGTCTGGTAGTGGTGGTGTTATCGGGTTACCTAACCAAGGTCCCGGTGCACAAGCAGGAGCCACTGGTGGTAAGGGTGGTTCACCTACAGCACCAACAGGTGGTGGTAGTCCAGCGCCCTCAGGAGGTAAGTAATGTTTAATGAATTAAAGAAACTATTTGGTATGGACTACAACGGTCCAGCACCTGTAGCTCCAGTACCTCAACAGGTGGCGTCACAGATGGGGGACATACCTCAGCAACCACGTCCAAGCCTATGGGGCCAGCTCATGGATGATAAACCACTTAGTGCAGAAGAGATGCCCGGAAAGGCTGAGTCTCTCGGTGCTGTAGCTAAGGATATCGTTGGTTTTACTCAAGACGTTGGAGGTACTCTCCTTGATGCTGGTAGTCATGCTGTAGACGTGGGTGTTGGTAAAGCCGTAGATATAGGTGCAAACATCGAAGCAGGATACACAGGTGTCCCACGCACAGATGTACCCGACTATGACCCGGGAACTCGGGATCAACGTGAGTACGCAGATGCTATGCTAAAGAAGCAAGCTGCAATTAAGGGTCTGACAGACAAACAGCCTGCTGTGAAGAATATACTAGACACAGCATCCACTATTGATCCTGCGGTGTTTGATGCAGTACCTGCAGAGCAACAAGCGGAGGTGAAGAAGGCTGGTGATATTGCAGTTGACTTACTCCTCAGTAATGAAGAGACTGACCCTAAGACTGTTATGGAAAGTGCTGCTGGATTCCTAGGTGGTCTGTTTGAAGACAAGGCTATCCAACAAGCCCTCATATACTACACTGGTGCCAGACTTATGGGATACTCAGGTAGTGGTTCAGGTAGTGTACTACTTCAAGGCTGGGCTAATCAGGATAAGAAAGACCTATTGACTCAGACAGCAACTGCTAAGGCTGCTGATAAGAAGTCAGCTAATGATGCACTTGATATGTCTAAGACTGTAACCATGTGGGACCCTAAGGCTAAGCAACCAGTTGCTGGCTACATGTCTAAGAGTGGTAAGTTCCAATCAGCATCAGGTGGTGATATTGTTAATGCAAAAGATTACGGACTAGAGAACTACGATAAGGCTAGGCACATGACCTATGATGCTATTGATCTAGAGAACATAGACTACATGAATGGTGCATCGAGTGATGTGTTAAGTAATATATCTGAGAACACTGAGATCTACTCTATTGAGCAGCGCCAGACAGCACAAGCTTTGTTTGGGGATGGTAGTACTATCCAAGAAGCATACGCAGTAGCCACTAGGAGTGCTAGAGCTAATGGTGTTGACACAAGTACACCACAGTATAGGACTGCACTTGGTAACTCAGTACGTAAGTACATGATGAACACTGTCAAGAACCCAACTGACAAGTTCAGTGGTTCCATTACCGCTGGTATGGCTGATGCTATCCGAGCTGATCAACTTAAGGCTGACCTCACCACTGAAGGTGGAGTACCTAAGTTTGTATTTGGTAAGGCTACTTGGAATGCTGATGGTATTGAGACTATGGAAGAGGGTTACGAACTACCTAACGCTGCTGTGTCTAAGCTTATGAAGCAAGTTGACAACATCAACAGTGGTCTTGTTAAGGTTGCCACTGAAGGTAAGCACAGTGCAGAGAAGATCCGTACATTGATCACACCAACTAAGACTCTTCAGAAGTTATCTAAGATCTTTAAAGACACTGTGATGCAAGATCCGGAGGCGAGAGCTCACTGGACTAAGGTAGGTGAGGAGTCTAATACTAACGCCATGAATGCATGGTTGGCTAGTAGTGGCTCTGATACAGACCCTAAGTACCTTGGTATAAACAACCCAGCAGTTAACGCAAAGTTTCATACATTGTACAACAAGAAGTTTAAAGAGTAATTATTATTAGGAGAACACTATGGGACAAGGTCTTGTTTTAGACTTGAGTAACGCACTCGCAGTAGAAGAAGAGGCTTCACAAGGCCCCCAAGTAAACCCATTAGCTATCGAAGGAACCACACTATCATTCATTGACGGTGACACACTGAAGGACTCATCCACAGGAGGGTCTATACGACTCCGTGGGATGGATTCAAGAGAGACAGCTAAGATTATCAATGGTCAGTACCAAGCCGGTGAGGCAGGAGCTGACGCAGCTACAGCATACAACTGGGGTCTTGCCCGGAAGGGTGGCTTCAATCGTGTTGTAACTACTGGTGAGAAGGATATCTATGGTCGTGACATTGGAGACCTTCAGAACGCTGATGGTCACTCCTTTGTAGACACACTGATACGCACTGGTGTATCTCAACTGACAAAGTACAACACAGACGCTGATGTAAACAATTCACTGTATGGTATGGCAGCTGATGCTGGCAGTACTAAGTGGACTGCTTACGATGAAGCACGAGCAGCTATCTACGAGAACGAGACAGACCAGTACGGTGGGTTACCAATGCAGAAGCTTATAGCTTTTGATGCAGCTGAGTATGCTGCTAACCCAGACCTGTACATGTCTATCAAATCAAAGAACAAAGGGGCTGACTACGCTGGACGTTCAAGGACTCCCTTTGGTACTGGCTTTGACACTGGCTATGCGAACATGGCTAAGAGTCTTAACACATTTGGTCAGGCCTTATCTAACAGGTTTGGAGCTGAGATAATGGAGGCAGAGTTTGCTGCTTCTGCTTCAGTTAACCAACAGTACATCGAAGGACTTCCAACTGTTCAGATGGATGTAACTGAGATTGACTGGACTTCCTTTGATGAAGTCACCACAGGTATGAAGGGTATGCTTGGTTCGTCTATCCCATTCATGGGTGCGACTATGCTAGGTATGGCAGCTGCACCAGTAACCTATGGTACGTCTATGGCACTACCTATGTCTATGTACACAGGTATGACATTGGATTCTATGGAAGGTAACATCGAAGATAAGAACTTAGGTGTTGCTATCGTTGCTGGTGCTGCTATGACTTACTTAGATAAGGTAGGTCTTAAAGGGCTTGTCAGCCCTTCTATGATGATCACTAAAGAGGGTCGAGAGGAGGCTATCAAAGCCATAGCTAAGTCTGACGAGTTCAGACACCTAGGTCCTGAAGCAGCCCGAAAGGCAGCATCAAAGAAGTTACTGCAGGTATCCAAGAAGCAACTGTTGACTTACGTTGATGATGCTAAAGCCTTTGGTGCTAACCAGATACTAAAGGGTCACCTGTTCAGGGAGAGTGTGAAGGGTCTTGCAAAAGCTACCGGAGGTGAGGGTGTCACGGAAGCTATGCAGGAACTAACCGAGTACACTGCATCTGTTATAGGCTCAGAGAAAGAATGGGATTATGACGAGATCCAGAACCGTATGACTAATGCTATTGTAGCTGGTGGTCTTATGGGTGCTGGCTTCGCTGCTCCCGGAGTTGCTTACCAGATAGGTGATTGGAAAGCTGCTGCTGATCTTGAGAGTGACAGTGACAATAGATTCGACAACGTCAACACACACTTCCGTAAGGAAGAGGAAGCTGAGTTCGGGTATGTGAGATCAACAGATGAACTTGCTGCAGAGAACCACGGTGGTGATAAGGTTGGGTCTGGATTCACATACACATCAGAACCAGAAGATGTTATGGGTGCTCTTGCAGACGCACACGAAGCCCCGAGTACTACACTGGAACACATCAAAGCATTCACAATGAATCCTATGGTAGCCCTTAAGGGTTCACTGGCACAGGCATTTTCAGCAGCCAAGGGTAAGTCAAAGACTCTTGTCAAGATAGCTGACATGCTAGGCTCAGTACGTCATAAGGTATTCAGTGGCCCGGGTATGATACAGGAACAGCAACTAACAGTAGCTACCTACAACTCTATACTGAGGGATCAGGAGTCTATTGAAGCTTCCTTTGATGTACCTTTAGGTAAGAGTTCTCTGGGTCGTTCAGACTACGTGAGTACACTGACTACTAAGTTCTACAGAGAAGTTATTGAACCAGCCACTGATGCTAATAAGCCTTTTGATTGGAGCAAGGCATCACCTGAAGTTAAAGCCAACAAGGCTGCACTCTTAAAGCTACATGCTGAGTTCACCACGTTGAGTGAGACACTCCTTAATGATAATAATAAAGCTAAGGGTTATGATAAAGAGAAACCAACTGAGCGTCTTGCTAACTGGGCTTATCGTCATAAGGGTTTCAGGACAGAGTACATAGCCAGCAACAAGGATGCCTTTGTTAAAGCATTGGTATCCTCATATGGTATGTCCCAGTCTGATGCTGTTAACCTTACTGAGGCTATCGTGAATACTGAAGGTGTTGCTACACTTGGTGAAGCATTTGATATCACAAAAGGTGGAGTCTCTCCATCAGCTCATAAGATACGTCAGATGCACATCTCAGATAGACCTGAGTTCGATCAGTTCTTAGAGCAGAACATCTTCAAGAACATGGGTGATGCTTCTCGTGAGGCTGCAAGGTTCCAAGCACATCGTAAGTTCATAGGTAAGGACTCCAAGTATCTGAATAAGATGATGGGTGATGTACGTACTGAACTACTTGAGACTATGTCTCCTGAGGCTGCTGAGAAGATGTTACAGAAGATCGCATATGATCTACGTAACGTACTCAATGCAGAGTCTGGTAACTACAAGCGGATAAACAATGAGACTGTTAAGCAGGGTCAGAAGTACTTGACACTGTTGACAACACTTCAGGGTTTGGCTAACGCTGCATTCTCTTCTATGCCAGAGATGGCTATGATTCCTATGGGAGTCTCAAGAGATGTTCTTGTACAGAACTCAGCAACACAGGGTTACCTCTTTGGTAGTGCTGTTGGTGCATGGATGCGTAACCTAGCTGTAACGGCAAGGGTTGCAAAGCCTCGTGAGAGTCTTGAAACATTCCTTGATAAGAAGATAGCAAGTGTGAGGTCACGAGGTGAGGCAGATCCTCGCTATGTGTACTATACAAACATGAAGACTATGCTGAAGGAGACTGGCTTTAAGTCTCAAGAGACCGGAGCAGCAACTACAACAGGTGTACAGGAAACTAACGAGATGACTCGTGGTGTGACTGATGCATTCTTCAAGGCTAACTTCCTACACGATCAACAAGACATGCACCGTATGATGCGACTGTCGTTCTTTAACGACTTCCTCGTAGAGAAGCTTGACTTGATTGAATCTAAGATGGGTCAGCCGGATACCGTGGGTGTCTCTGAAGCTAAACATATGCTGAGAGAACTTGGTATATCGCTACACAACATAGGCCCAATAGCTAACAAGCTTAAGGCTGGTGGAACATTGACAGCTGATGAATCCATCATATACAAACGTGAGTTCCTTAACGGAGCTGCTAACTTTGTCAACCAAGCAATACCCCTACCTAATGCACTAAACAGACCGCTGTTCTACAGTGACCCTCGCTTTGCATTACTTACCCAGTTCAATGGTTTCACATCTACATTCACAGCTAACCAGCTGCCTATGTTGTGGGATCAGGTGAAAGGTAAGAGTTCTAAGGGCTTAACTTATGGAACCTTTGCAGCTATGGGAAGTATGCTTGCATTAGCATTCATCTCCCAAGGTATCAAAGATGAACTTAAGTATGGTGAATCGTCACCCTACCTAACTGACGCACAGAAGATTCAAAGAGCTGTGTACTCAAGTGGGTTATTAGGAACCACAGAGAGGGTAATCGGGAGTAACTTACTCTTCCCTCTGTATGGTAGTAGTAGTCATGGTCCGGGTGAGTTCATCTGGGACAACATTGCAGGTGAAGCTGCAGCTACAGGTACTGTTGGTCGTGGGTATGGAATGATATCTGGGGCAATAGAGAGTGATGGTGATAAGTTTATGAAGAACTTCTACGGAAGCTTACCCTTCATTGCACCGTACAAGCATAGGATTATAAATTATCAGTGGGGAAAGGAGGAGTAGCCAATGGCTAAGAGTAATATTGTAGCAGGAACATCAGTACCCGAGGTTGGATCACGAGGGAGTGATGCAGAAGTACTCAGTGTAGTCATGGATGGGTTGAACTTACCTAACGATGGTGCACAGCTACCAGTTCTACGTGAAGCTGAAGCTAGGGACCCTTACACCACATCATTAGATGTGACACCCACAGTAGGCCAGATAGCTATGGAGGCTGAAGCAGATACTGCTGAGGTCTCTGCTGCCAAGGAGGAGCAACAGAAGGACATAGAAGCTTCTCAGGCATTGCAGCAGCTACATGGCACCAGCCTTGGAGACTTCGGACCTAAGGATATTTATAACATTGCTGGACCTGATGCAGCCCCTTACCTTATATGGGCTGTCAAGCGACTGCAAAGGACAGACTCCCTTAGTATTCCTTTTGATGAAGCTAAGAAGATGGAATCAGTTAAGAGCATGATGGGTGTTGGAAGTGCACCTGCTCAGGATGTCTCTGCACTTGATGATGAACTAGCCATGCGTGTTTACGTTGACAAGGAACATAAGAAGCCACTTAACTCTGCGGAACTCTTTGGGCATATGAATGCTGTCAGATTCACAGGTGACAACAGGGTAATGGAAGTCCTTCCGGATCTCCAGATACTTGGCATGACTTTGATGGAATCTATACTAAGCAAGCAGACTGAAGATGAATCTATGATTCCTCAGGACTTGATTGATAACTTCAGTAAGGATGACATCTCAGATATAGCCGGACTATCACCTGCTGATCTACAGTCTGGTGTCTCTGAGGCACAGATTGGTCGTACACTGTCAGAGGAATGGTTGAAGCTGCAACAAGTACGTGACCAAGGTATGGACACTGTGCCGGATGCACACCTCGACCCAACTAACGAGTTGACCAAGGAAGCTTATGAGAAGTTAGGTATGTGGGCTAAGCAGATATACTCATTGGGTAACCCTATGATGTATCAATCTGTTCAAGTACAGACTGGCAATGGTAAGACTCGTGGTGAGTACCTTATCACTCCACTTGGTCGTAAGATGTTGGAGAACACTAAGAAGGATCTCATGCCACCTAAGGTGTATGCAAGACCTCAAGTAACCAACAACCCACAACCTACAACTCAGTACTCAAAGACTAAGGAGAAGACTGGTAAGCACTATGAGGACCCTAAGCAACGTGGTAAGCGTACCCCAGAGGTTGAGGTACGTGAGAACGTATCTAAGGTTCGCCATGTGATCTCTGCTGCACGATTGAAGTCAGGTTTATTCATGAGCCTGATGGGTATGAAAGCTGCTGCTGAGATGACTATGGTTGATGGTGTTATCAAAGTCAGAGGTAAGGCTGCTGAGATGCTTGGCATAGGTCAGAAAGCTGCTGATAAGATTAACAATGCATCACGCAATGCTATCTACCGAGCTGACATACTTATGCTAGAGGCCTCAGGTCTTGAACCAAACCACCCTAAGGTTGCACAGTTGACAGAGAAAGCAGAGATCCTAAGATCCTTTGCTGCTGAGGCTGCAACACCCTCGTGGAAGAAGAGGATGTATGAGCGTAAGGCTGCGCAGGCACTTGAGATGTTGCAAGATATTGCAGAGTTCAGGAATGATCCAATCAGCTTCACCAACTATATACAGACTGGTACTTCTCGTCTGGGCTATAGCGCACAGAAGATGAACATGCAGACTCATAAGCTTGCCAGACAGTTGTACGGGAGTGGTACTCAGTATCAAATCAAACCCGGAAGCAACTCTAATGCTGAGTACGCTATGATTGTAACTTGGGGTTCACACTTGTTTGCTGAACACAACCTTGTACCTGAGCAGATGATTCGTAACATGCGTAAGCGCATAGCTATGAAAGATGACAAGCTCATGTCTATCGCAAGTGTTGGTCGTAAGCTTAAGGGTATCCTTGACAACTACAATGTTGATGCTACAGCCAATGCACTATTGCAGATGGAACAAGCCGACAACCAGATCAAAGGTGTGGGTGGTGTTATGGCTACGCTGGGTGAGTTTAAAGCTGACTCTGAAGTTACTCGGTTTATGGAAGAAGCCTTTGAGCACCCCAATGAAACCATTAACTTGATTGAAGAAGCTATTGAGCTTGGTCGTTACATGGATGCAGTTGAACGTGGTGGAAGCTTTGCTTCTTCTATGAGACCTGTTGAAGTGGATGGTATATCTAACGGACTTGCCAGTATGACAACTCAGCTAGGCTTAACTGATATCATGTACCGCATTGGAGTACTACGTCAGGATCCCTCAAAGGTTCTTGCTATGTACGATGGAGTCGAAGGTAACCTACGTGCTGTGCTTGCTGACAGTATGAACAAGACACTACCACATCTTGTGGACTCTATGGAGTTCAGGAATGAGTTCGGTATGACTATCGAAGACTTACCTCAGATCGAGGACATACTTGCACTTGCTATTGCACAGCCTGATGAGTTCCTGAAGCCACCTCTTATGACATTACCTTATGGTCAATCGATCAAGAGTATGTTGTCAGCTATGATGAATACAGTTACTGCTTCCAAAGGGTTGACTGATATGGCTGCTGATATGGATGGTGGTGTACCTAAGATGTCTCGTATGCTTCATGTGATACTTGCACATAACCTTGAGGAAACTCTGGGTTCTGCTGTTAATACATTCAGTAAGAGCCTTAAGGGTGTGACTGAGCTTGCTATGCTTGCTGATGAACCATTACGATTCAAGAAACCAACTGGTACTTGGACATCTATCAACACAGTAGACTACGTTCCACAAGAGGGTGCTCCTGTTATCTCTCAGATCCGTGAGAAGTATGTGAAGCCTGTTGGTGAGTACGTGTACGGTGATCCTAGTAAGGCGAACCCATCTGTACTTGGTAACACTCGTATCACAAGGAGCAAGTATCAAGCCTCCAGCCCAGAGATGGGTGCACTAGGTAAGACTGCTGACGGTGGCTACCAAGCTGCACAAAGCATACTACCTCAGGCTATCATCAGTAACGATGGTGCAGCCATTGCTAACGCATTGTCGGGTGAGAACTATAGGAAGTTGCAGAGGGACTCTGGTGCAGAGACTCCATATGTAACTACTATTTATGATGCTATCATTGGTGACCTTGGTTCTTTCAAACCTCTTGTTGATACTGTTAACAAAGCTTGGGTTGATGTGACACTTAAGTATGACTTGATGACAGAGATGGCTGAAGGTGCTAACAACGCATACCAGCGTGGTGCCACTAAGCTTAATACGATGGCTAATAAGAACCCTACGGGTCTTGTAAGTAACGCTGCTCAAGCTCAGTTCATGATTGAGAAAGCACACTGGTTGTTACCTCGTGGTGGCAACGCTGATCCACTAAGTGCTGAGCAGAAGATGGTCTTAAGTATCCTCACAGATACCTCTAAGCGATTTGAGGCTCTGTCTAAGAAGGAGAAGCGTAACTTACCAACACAGGGTCACATGGTTACTAACCTACAGGCTCGTGAGTTGTTTAGAGTACTCACACCTAGTATGAAGTACAGCCTCCAGAGTATGTACAATGTAGCCAACGAGGCTAAGGATCGCAGGGCTAAGCTTAGTAAGATACTAGGTAACAACCCAGTGTTCCAGTATCATATGGATGCACTCAAGTCATTTGACTTTAACTAACAACAATAGATAATAAAAAAAGAAGCCCCACTAGATTCCAATTAAGGAGTCCAATGGGGCATTACCCTCAGGTATACATTACGTATACTTGGGGGTTATTTTATTGCTTATCTGCTATAGCTTGAATCACTGTGTTACGACCTGAGGTACGCTGTGCCTCTGCATGAGCCATAGCTTCCTCCTCTGATAGACCTTCAGCAACTGCTCCTGCGTAGTTCTGTTCCCAGACCTTACTCAAGATAGCTTCGTTGATCTCCGGTGTGTACGCAAGGTTGGGGTCAAGATTAAACATCTCAACGTACTCCATGTCGTCAATACCGGGCACTATATTGTGTGATACTTTATCATTACTCATCTTTTACAAACACTCCGTCTACCATACGCCCTGTGCGTACAGCTATTTTATTGTATGCCTCATCTAAACACTCTGTGAGTGAGAGGCCCCATAGATTCGCTTGGATTGTCAGTGTTACCAACACATCACCAAGTTCATCACGTACCTTATCTATGTCACCGCCTGAGTGTACCTCGTCATACAGCTCAGTAGCTTCCTCTTCAAACTTACCTAGCTGTTTGAGCTTACGCTCACGTAGGTCATGTCCACCTGAGAGATCCCCAAGGATACCCTTGATGTGAGCCCAGTCAATTACCTTCTCTTCTAGTTCTTCAAATATGTTATACATTACTCTTCACCCTCGTCATCATAGATAGCTGTCTCTGCAATAGACAGGAAGACAAAGTTAGAAGATGCTTGTAAGCACCCCAGCATTGCCACGTTGGTCATCTTACCATTGTACTTCTCGATAAGATTATTTAGTTCTTGGAGCATATCATTCTCTGGAATATGCTTATCTGGGAACTGTGTTACGTTGTTCATATAGTTTTCCTATTAACAAAAGAAGTAATCAGACGACAGGATCTCAGATATATCTAAGGTTCCCAGCTCTGGTTGTTTAAGTGTATAACCCTCTCGGGTCTCCAGTAACATGTTCTCTATGACGGTGAAGAAGTTCTCACTGTTGTATATCATAGCAAACTGCCACTTGGTATGGTCTATTAGTTTATTCACATCACATGCATGAGTCGAGAATGAATCATGTATAGCACCGAAGTCTCCATTAAAGCTCTGGATAACTTTAGCCATGTGAGCTGCGTCCATTGAGTGAACGAAGTTAGGTGAACAGCCAGATGCAAAGGATCTCCTGCATGGTATCAAGTCACCACTTGGTGTGATGTATGGTACCTTAATGCTGTGACCTATCTGACCGAGTCCACGTATGGTACTGCGTACTGTGATGTTCTTCTGACGCCACACCTCATATAACACTGGGAATCCCGAGGGAGTTGTCCACTGTGTACATGTCTCACCTGTTGAGAGTATGTGGTCTGTCATCTTCTGAATAAACTTCATGGTCTTTAAGGGGCCTACGCAGGTGTCGTTGATAGCAAGTATAAGTTGCTTTGACAGAGGGGTACAGTCATCTTCAGTGATATTGTACTTCTTGTCATAGCCTTCTACCTTGCAGTCATAGTACATATTAGCACCAATCTTCTTCTGACCTGCTGAGTATGCCCTTGTCATAGAGCCACGCTTTGCTATACCTTTACGGATAGCTTTCATTGGGATCTTACGTTCATTAAACCAGTCAGGCATCCTGTCTATCAGACGCTTGGCAACTTGGACATAGAAGTCCTTCTGTATCTCACTAGGTACGAGAGAAACCAGTTCACCAGCTTGTTTGTCTTTAGATATAGCTGCCAGATGTTGCCATCCATTGTTACTCCCATCAACAGGTATAGGTAATCGACTCATATGTACAGTACGATTAGCCCTAGCTTTGTTATACCCACTGACGTCCAAGCAACATGCAAGGAAACTAACGGGCTTTTCTGCTTCTGTTCTGAAGCTCAAGCCATCCGCTAATTGGTTGATCCAGTCGAGGTTGTTTAGGGTCCACAGTTCTCGGTCCTTTAAGGTCATCTTGTCTACTGATATGGTAGAGAGCCCTTCTTCTTGCAGATAGGTTCGATAGTCCGCTGTTACCCATGTTGGTAGTTCCTCTAGTTCATATGATTGGTTATAGGAACAAGCTGTGTGTATACATAACCATCGGTACCCTGCAGTGTCCATAGCCTTAGAATCTGCAAACTCAAAGAGTCCTTTAGATACATCAGACCCTTGGAAGTTTAAGAAGGGTTCAGTGTAGTACACACGACCTCGGTAGTCACACTCAACCATTTGGTAGAAGTCATTAAGACCTACCGCATGTATCTTTGCAATGACAAACTTCATCTCAATAGCCTTTGACTTAGCTTTGATTGACTGGTCCTCAAGATCTATGAACAATCCGAGGTTAGTCTCTAAGGCTTTGGCTAGTGTGTTGTTAAGTCTCCAAGGTGTTTGTTGTAGCTTGTTAAGAGCAGTGATAAATGGTGCTCCTATAAGCTGCTTAAAGTCCTCCTCTGAACTCATGCGCTTTATGTATGGACGTTTGGTGAACTCATTACGTAGTGATGTTATGTCCTTAGGTGGTGTGAAGGAGGTACCAATCAGTGTCTCCCTCTCGTACTCAGGTGGGAGATCTCCAAGCTCCGACCATGTGTCCATTAGTTGAATTATGTAAGGTGCTCTGTACCCTGAGTACTCTCTTTCAATGTGTATATAACCCAGTTGAAGTAGTGCTTCTAAGTATAGATCACCAACAGCTAAGATCTCCTGATGGTTAGTGTTTAGTACGCCTAAAGCAGACAGCACCTGTAAGCCTATCACAGTCGATGTAACGGTTAGTTTAAAGGGTGCTGATGATGACCTTCGGGACTTCTGATAAGCTGCCACAGCCCCTGCTACGGCCCTTACAGTTAGCTTCTCGTAAGTATAGCCATAAGGTATCATTGAAGACACCAGTCTGGCTCCCTCTGGAGGTCTACCACGGAAGGTATTACCCTCACATCTTTCTTTTATGTACTCCGTGATGCTGACTATACCAGCGGAGTTATCCAGTGTAGTCGAGGAAGTCCTCTTGTCCCTTGAGTCTTCCTGTTCCTGTGTCATAGTATGCTGAACCACAGTCTCCAGTGCGTCCTGTAAATCGGGACTTAAGTACTCTGAGTTTAATTGTATTCCGTTCATCTTCATCTTCTGCCACTAAGTTGCGTGAGAATGTAATTATATCAAAGCTGATCTGTTTAATCGAGCCTGAACCCTTTATGTCATCGATGGAGGATAGGTAACCCTCTTCAAATGACTTACCACTTTGGGACTTACGTAGGTGACTGATCAAACCAAGCCATACGTTATGCTTCTTAACAACCTTTAACAGGTCAGACATAATAGAATCTATAGCTTCGTTGCCAGTCTTACCTCCGGCTCCTTCAGATACTGCAATGGTGATGTGATCTAAGATGATGTACTGGCATCCAAGCAGACACAGGTTCTCTATCTGGTCTATAAGACTGGAGTCAGAGACAGCCCCATTGTGATCCAGAAGGATTAACCTTTCATTACCGAACACCTTCTCATAAGCCTTACGTTCTTGCTCAGGAGTAGGATCCTTAGGTGCAAACATCTTAATGAACTTCTCTGCAGAATCCCCTATGGACTCCTCAAGAGACACCATACCTATACTATCCTCAGTCTGCTCCTCAATCTCCAGTACAATCTCTTTGATCATTGTTGACTTACCTGAGCCAGTACCTGATGTGAACAGTACAATCTCACCCTTACGCATACCGTCAAGCTTATCATTGAGTCCCTGAAGACACTTAGGGTATGGTACAGACTTCACGTCCTTACGAGCAACGTATGCATCCCAGATAGCCTCACCGCGTACGATGGAGGCAGGGGTATACTTACGTGCATTGAAGACAGCAGACATGATTTCGTCAGGCGTAGAGTCACAAGGGTCATTAGCACTCAGTGTGGCTACCAATGTCTTATCCCAGCCAATGATCTTAGCTGCTTCACCTACTGCTTTCTCACCAGCTTCATCTTGATCGAACATAAGTATGACTTCATTGAACGACCTCAGCCATTCTCTGTTAGCCACAAGGATCTTCATGTTACTTGAGGATGGTAGGGATACCACGGGGTACGTACGCTTATACTTGTTAAGCATAGACTGCTGCACTGCTATGGCATCTAACTCACCTTCAGTTATGATCACCTTCAGGCCACCCGGTTGGAACTTAGACTGTCCGAATAACTCAAGATCCTTATGCTTTAACTCACCAACTACTCGGAACTCCTTGGGTAGTGTACGCTTCTTACATGCAACTACCTTACCTTTAACTGTGTATGGGTAGTAGTGTGTGGTGATAGCTCCAGAGGCATCATAGGCCACCTTCATATCATACACTGCACATGCTGTCTTGGTTAGGTTACGTTCACGAACACCTGCTGTGTCGTAGTTACTGATGTCTTGGAGTGATTCGCCACTCATATCATAATCCTGTTGTCGGTTACTTGGTTTAAACTTTGATTTAACTGTGTCATCATACTGATCTAAGAATGCAGGTGTGTCACATGCAAAGCACTTACCTCGCCCATTGGACCACAGTGCTACTGCATCTGATGACCCACATTTAAAGCATGGATAGTGCTTGGTGAATGATTCACTCATTAGTTCCACCTGTCTTCTTTATAGGACTTAGTATCGATACGTCTGGTGCTTGCTTTGACTTTGTAATCAAGTCTCTGCTGCTTCTTCTCCTTTGGCTTCGATAAGTACTCTTCCGGTTCTGTAGATTTCGTTGAGTCTGTCTTTAGTTTCATCTGATATAGCTTCTTTAGGTATGAATTTAACTGCACCTATCTGTCTGTTAAGGTACAAGGGGATCCCTTCGGGACATTTCTCCGTAAGTACATCTAAGTACCATTGAACTTTACATTCTGCTGCTGATAGTCCACCTCTGGTTGCAAACAATTGAATGATCTCGAAGGTAAGCTCAGAGCCACCCTTTATGAGTTCATTAATGTGCTTAGAGGAACTGGTATACTTCTTCCAATTAGACTCCTTGTCTCGTTTAGTCTTCTTATAAGAGTGGAACTGCTTCTTACCTATGTATCTGATAGGGTTACCATCAGGTACAGACACAGTTATAAGGTACACAAATCCGAAGTAATCATCAACCTCGAATGGTTCTCCATCATAAGACCAGTGTCCTATTTCAGTCATCTGCAAACACCTCTTCAATAGTTAATCTCTTAAACCCGTTCCAGTCCCTGCGCATGTACAGTAGGTTCCAGCAAGTCTCAAGCTTCTCCTTCCACTCACGAGGGTGATGGTCACGCCATGCGTTGGCAACGGTCTCCAGCATGTCGCTTGTCGGTACGTCTTTTAATAACTTCTCAGCCTTCTTAGGGCCGATACCTTTAAGTCCATGAATGTTATCTGTACTGTCACCTGTCAGCATCTGGATACACATCTTGTAGTGACCTTCGTCACCATCAATGAAGTACTGAGTCTTCTTGTTGAAGTTATAGTGCCAACCCGGAACCATATCAATGTCTTTATCAATGTGTGCTATGACATAGTGTTCACCAGCTTCATAAGCTTCTTGTGCCCATATAGATACAATGTCATCTGCTTCACAGTTGTCAGACTTAAAACATCCAGTCTCCCAAGCGTACTCTGTAACTGCCTCTCGTCTTTCAACTACCTTAGGATCCATAGGTGTCTTACTACGGTTACCCTTGTAGTCCTCAGAGATACCGTACCTGAAGTTACCTTTACCTTTGACAGCTACGTAACCTTTGATACTACCTGTGTCACGCATGATAGCATCAAGTGCCTTATCAAAGTATGACTTAGCTTGTGTGACTGAGTCTGTTGTCACTGCAATACGAAAGATGATTGAGTCAGCGTCAATGAAACACTTATCAAACTCCATCTCTTCTTCCATACAGCTCTTATTGAACATCTCAAAGACTGCATCGTTATTGTTGAACATAGTTGTTACTCTTTGCTAGATTGTCAGATGCCTTTAGGATCTGTAAGTTATTACCCACATGTAACCCAGTCACACTATTACCGTTAATTGGTATTATATGATCTACGTGGTAGGCACCTCGCCCATGTTTATCATTTAGAACTGCAGCTTCATGGTAGAATACTCGTATTGCGTCCAAGTCAGCCCACTTAGGTGTCACTCTTTTATCCCTGAACCTAGCCCTAGCACTTATTTCATTAGCTCTAACTCTATTTTCAATGACACTTGCCCGTTTTTTAAGATAATCACTCTTACACTTCATACAAGACTTTACACCACCTATAGCGTCATACTCAGTCCAGTTATCATATAACACTAGGGTTGTATTACATGTGTAACAGCCCTTACCTATAGTGTCTTCAAGGATTAGTGGTTTACCCTTAAGAGCTAGTGCTCTCTTCTTATCATACACTTTAGAACATGATCTACATGTGTGGGTGGATTTACGTACTCTAGACGCAGTCCAATTACCACCTATTACCAGAAGAATATCACAACCTTTGCAAAACCTATCTTTATTCTTGAACATAATTGTTACTCTTTGCCAGATTATCAGATGCTTTTAGGATCTGTAAGTTATTCTCTACATGTAACCCCGATACAGTTTTACCCTGTAAGGGGATTATATGGTCTACATGATATGACCGAGGGCCATTCTCCTCATTAAGAGCAGCACAGTCCTCGTATATCTTTCGGATAGCATCAGAGTCAGCCCATGCAGGCATCCTCTGTTTCTTCTTTGTATACCTCATGTTGCAGTTATGATTGACATAGCCAGAGTTGTTACGTTTCCACCTACGTTGCCGCTCACGCTCCCTTGCTAAGGCTACTGGGTCAGCATTCATCTCCAGTAACCTCTGCCTACGTTTAGCTGCCTTAGTGGATCTCTGCATAATTAATACCGATCTTCCCATCTCCATCCATACAGGTAACCCCTACAGACTTTGGACCCTCACGGAATCCAGCTACAGAGATATCTAATATGGCTTCAGCATGTTTAGTAGGTGTAACCCAAGCAGTCTCGTCATGATAGAACAAGATCGGATACGTACCTTTGATACCTAATTCCTTAATCTTCTTATACTGGAATACAAGTGCAGTCTTGCATGTAATCCCTTCCAGTGTTTGAAGTAAGTAGTTTAGTAGCTGATGTTCTGAACCTACAATTACTCGTCTTCCATCAGCTCCAATTATGAAACCAATGCCTGTCTTCATCTTGTTAGTGTTGTACTCGGATAGAAGTTGATCCTTCAGTTCCTTAAGCTTTGGGAATGCTGCTTTGAACTTAGCATCTGCTATCTTACCAGCCTTAGGTGACTTCAGTCCTGTTACTACCTCGCCAAGCTTAGACATACCTGCTCCAAAGAGATAGGCATATATGAATGACTTAGCCACTGATCTGGATACCCCAAGGATAGCAGCGTTACGTGAGTGTGCATCAGTACCATCAGATTCTTGACCAACAACAACAGATGCTGTGAACTCATCGTCACACATGTAGTGTGCAAGTCCTCGGAACTGGTTACCAGCTGAGTCAGCACCTACAAGCCTGTGTCCACGTTCACATGTAAGCAAGGATCTTAGTTCCTTACCGTACTGCGCATGAACTCCGGGGATGTTAACTATACCTCGGTGCCTGCATCGGAATGAAGGTGTACCTATAGTGAACATATCCCCATGCAGCCTGCCGTCACCCCAACGTGTGACCATCTCAATCCAGTTATCAACCATAGACAGACGTTGACGTAGCATGTAGTAGTCACTGATCATAGAACCAACGATACCCAGAGGCTCTAAGGAGCTGTCTGTGAGCTTTGGTGACATCTTGATCCACTTACCTGCTACCTTCTTGAACGTCCAGTCATCAGGCTTCCATCCAATGTCAGACAGATACTTCTTTACAAGTATAAGCTGACCCAAGCGTACCTCAGAGAACTCAATGCGAGAGAAGGGTCCAGAGATGAAGCCATTAGAAGCCTTAGTGGCAGGCTCCAAGTCATACCAATCAGTGATGGCTTTATAGTAGTCACCATTCTTCTTGACAATCTTATCGACTTCTTTGGTACCCTTCAGGACACATACAGATCCCAGACTAGGTTCAAGTTCATCTTCAATGGCATGTAGCTTCCATGTAAGGTCACGCTTAAGTAGCTCAGCTTTCTTCATGTTGAACAACCAACCCTTGGCTGTGATTTCTGCGTTAACCTGTGCAAAGTCATGCTCAAGTATTAAAGCCTGCTTAAACATAGGTCGTGCTTTGATCTGAATGGATGCCTCTCTGGAAAGTCTGTTGTATACCAGAGTATTCAATGTAACGTCCTGTATACAATATGTCAGCATCTCCTGATTGTAGTTAGTCCAATCGTTATAGTCTCCTTTCGGATACTTGAAGAACTCACCCCAACCTGCAAGACCATGCCTGTGTGAGCGTTGGAACATACATAACTGTGACATGATAAGAGTATCCCAGATCTTCTGAGACTCTCTGGGTTCCCATCCTAGCAGCCTTTTAAGAACTGGTAGGTCATATCCAATTATGTTGTGACCGGCTATCAGATCAGCTTCTAGGAGCTTCTGGAGCCCTTCAGCCAGAGAGGGAAGTGCATCATCCCAATCAGAGTAAGAAAAGATCTCCTCAGTCTCAATGTCCTGCATCACAAGACACCATATCGTGTCAACTTCTGGTATAAGACCGTTGGTCTCTAAATCCCATATTAGTTTAGTCATCAGACTCACCCTCAGTCATGTAGTCCCAGTATGCAGCCTGCTGTACACTTGCAGCTTCAGCTTCAGCTTTCTTAGCCACATCCATAGCTTTTAGGGCTTCAATCCGCTTTTCACATGAAACCATGTAGGCTTTGTATCTTTCTGTTTCAATCATACTGTAGTCCTCCAAAGACTATTAAGCAGTTTACAGTGACCTACTCAGGTCGATTATTTAAGGTACTTCACAGCCACCACCACCACATGCAACTTCAGCACTCAAATCAGTCTCGTCTGCAGACTCAATGATATTACCTAGGTCGATTGATGTTAGTGAACTCTCCATCATGTTGTAACGTTCTTCTGTTATATCTTCAAATGGTGCTTGGATATATGTGCCACCGTTATAAGGTAGTACTGCAATACCGTTGAAGGTGTTACGGTTCTTCCACATCCACTCACCTACCAGTTCCCACTCGTCATCACGTACAGATATGGTACAGGATACATTGTGTGCATTCTGACCCTCTATGTGACCCTGTGCTACCCATTCAGTGTTAAACCTACGTACCCTGTCAAGTAACTCGATGGGGCTTTCAGTACGCAGAATGGATCCTTCTGGGGCCTTCTGTGGAATCTCAATTACTGCTTGCGATTGGGGGTTGAAGTATTCGTCTTCCACAAGTTCTGGATGGTTCTCCAAGAAGTACTGATAAAGCGCTTCATTCTTACCAATACGCTGTCTGCGAATGTAGTAATCATTATGCCAAGCATGGATACCGGAAGAACTACCAAGTACACAACTGCTAGTGCCGCTAGGCTTAACAGTAGTACAGCGAGCAGCAGGGTTGATACCCATAAGCTTAGAAACCCTTTTGTTTTCTTTAACAACTTCATCTGCTGCCTCTTTTAAGTCATAGTTTAATATGACACCAGAGCCAATGCCTGTCATGCCAACACCAATCAGTGCATCCTTCTCAGTAGTCTCACGCCAGATGTCCCGTAAGTAGTGGAAGTCTGTGTAACCAGCCTGAAGAGTGCCGATTAGGGCTGCTGCTCGGGCTCTTTCGTTAAGATCTGATTGAGATGTGATATCTGATACATTCAGCTCACATAAATTGCAGAATTGATAGGGGCGTAAGGCGATTTCGCAACATGGATTGGTCCCCCAGTCCTTATCGTTAGTGAAGTATACTCCGGGTTCACCTGAACCTGACAGTTCTACACGTTTCCATAGCTTCTGGAACTCACCTGAGGTGATCTTATGACGCAACATGACTGCTGAGTTGTTAGAACGTCCTCGTTGAGGGTTAGCGATGTACCATTCACCAGCTTTACAGCCTAACATATCATCATCATCCATAGAGAACAATGAAATCATAGCTGCTCTTCGGATTCCACCTGTTAACACAGCATCAGCGATGTAACACATGATGTCATGAACCTCTAATGAGGTCAGTTGACGTCCAATTGCAGTGTCTAGGACACCTCGGATGTGGTGAATACAGTCTTTAAGTGGCTGTGGACCCGGTGCTTTACCACCTGTGGTGATTAAACGTGCACCCTTTGGGCGTACATCACGATAATCAAGGTCAACATCCATAGCACCTTTGAAGTAAGCCTCAACAAGCACCTTAATAGCGTCTGCCCAGCCCTCAATGTTGTCTGATACAAGGAACCTACGTGTACGCTTCTTAGGCCCTACGACCTCAGGTAGCTTACGTATGTGATGACGTTGCACTGAGTAGCCTACACCTGTACCACCAAGTAGTAGGAACATAGTCTCCGAGAAGGATTCTACGTCTTCAATAGGTAGATAAGCGCAGTTGTAAATACGATTAGGGGCAAGCTCAATAGGAGTGCCGCCAAACTGTAGCGAACGCATCGAAGGAAGCGACTTCTTGTCGTATACGAAGGAATAAGCACCTTCAATCTCATCAAAGAGCTGAGGGTACTTCCGTTGGTGCATCTCTTTGTTTCGTGAAACCAGCTCATGCCATGACTCCCTTCGGGATTCCTTTGGGATGTACTTGGCGTACTTTGAGAAGATGGTTATGTCTGATAGAATTTCATTTGACTTGTTCACTGATTGTCATTCCCCTTATATTTGTAGTCTGCTATAGCCTCGTCTATCCTTAGTTCGGACAGTGCATCTATAAGCTTTGTTAAGTTATCTAGTTCTTCATTGTCAAGTACATACTGCAGTAGGTATGGTTGTCCTCCTTCGTACTTAATTACTATAGCCTTAAGCCATGTCTTTGTGTCAAATACCATTAGGTTACCCGCCCATTGAGTAGTGCCTGTCAAAGGCTTTGGTTATCTCTCTGCAGAAGATAGAACGTACAATGTCATCTGGGTTATTAAAGTCAGTGACACCAATGTTCTCGGATACTTCTGGCAGTGCTGTGTCTTTGTGCATATCAATGATAAGTTTAAGACCAGACTTAGAACCCAGTCGTGCCTGTGGTATGTCGCCACAGATAACAACCTTAGAGTCCTTACCTATTCGCTTGAGAAACATCTCAATCTCTTTAGGTGTGGTGTGTTGTGCTTCATCTAGTATCACGAATGAGTTGTCAAAGGTTCTACCTTGCATGTACTCAAATGGTACTACTTGAATGTTACCAGCCTGCAGTGCCTTCTCGAAGTTACCGTTAAGGTGCTTGCGTAGTATGTCTGTGTAAGGGGTGATCCAAGGTGCCATCTTATCTAACTCCTCACCCGGAAGGAACCCTATGGACTTGGAGTCGGATACGTTAGGTCGGCATAAGACGATACGGCTGTCTCTGTTGTCAATCATAAATTGAGCAGCACATGTAGACGCGATATATGTCTTACCCGAACCTGCAAAGCCTGTACCTACTGACACTACGTTGTCATCTATTGAGTTTATGTAGTGTGACTGATTCTGCGACAAGGCCTGTAGGCCCAACGAGTTACTTGGTACTTTCTTCTTCTTTTGAGGCTTCTTCAACTGTTGGTTCTCCGACTAGTAGTTGTATGCTTATTTGTAATCCATCATCTGCTGCTTTCTCGACAGCTTCAGATACGGCTTGGTATAGGTCACTTTCCAGATCTATGTGGTACTTAGATTCAATCCAGAAGGCATATAACGGGTTTAACATGAACAGCACTACTGAGGTTAGTACTGCCAGAGCTGAGGCTAACCAGATAACATCTGTTATTAATCCTATCAATTAAAGAACTCCTTGTATTTATCGGTGGGGTAGGAGGCACCTGTTAGTGTGCCAACAACCTTATCATCAACTAATTTAACAAGTACTGGGATGTGTCGTACACCCAAAGACTTGGCGAGATCCATACCCTCATCTTCTTCAATGTCTAGTGGCTCGTACTCTAAGCCCTCAGCGTCTAGCCTTGCTTTTAACATATTACATGCGGAGCAGCTACTGCCTGTTAACATCTTAATCATTATTCACCTCTGTCTAAGTATTCTAGTTGTATTTGTAGTACGTGGATTGCCTTTGTTATATCTTTACGATGTGTACCCTTCTCACGAGTTAGGTACTTACCTACCTTAGTGTAAATAGCTGCACGTAGGCCATTATATCCAAAGTTAAGGAATGTAGCTTCTAGTGGCTGTACACCTTGATTCTTGTAGTGATTTCCATCTACCTGAGAGTTTATCGCAGACTCTGTAGTGGTAGTACGACTACTCTTATTACCCGTTGGTTTAAACTTCTCAGGGTCATAGCCGTCAAACACGCTAGTCTTTGCTTCAACATCGTATGCAGAGTCGAGGCCTTTCCATGTTGGTTCTAGTTTACCCATCAGTACTTCTCCTGTTAGCTTGATACACAGCTTCTGCGAAACCTCGTGGGGTTGCTGAGCGTATGTTCTTAGTCTTTAATGATTTACCACCTAGCTTGGCGTGTTGTGTACTTGAACCATAGTTCTCACAGTCCACAGGATCCTTTACAGGCATCTTGAAGCCGTTACCAGTCCAAAGACAAGTCTTCTTAGAGTAGGCATCACTGGGTGCTATGTAGTCGGGGTACAAAGGATGTAACTCTTCACCTTCTTTGATGTAACCACCGTATTCATATGGGTGGAACATGTGGTTAGGCTTACGCCATAGGGTTGCCAGACGAGACACAGGGTTCTCTATGTAGAAAGGGATACCCAGAGAAGTGAACAGTCGTGAACACCACTTGGCATGTCTTGTTGCAGTCTTCTGGAAGAAGGGATCCTTCTCAGCCTTAGACTTAAACCATGCAGCACCTGATACAGCTAGGTCGGTACATACGGGGAACCCCATGCCAAACACTACGTCCTTATCTTTAAATGATTCTGATAAGTGAACAAGTGTCTTGAAGCTGTGTAAGTCTGCCTTTAGGTAGGTGATTGTACCACCACCCTCAAATAACCTGATTCTGGTTCTTTCATGTTGAATGTCATAGCAGTAGCAAGTGTGACCTGCTTTAGCCCAAGGCATAGCTGCAACACCTGTGTAGTCATATAGTGAAATTACAATGCTCATTTTACTTCTCCGAACTGCAATTAGCTATTATTTCTTCTATACTTCTGTTGCAACCAATGCAGACATTATTATCATCTAGTTCACATACGTTTATGCAAAGTGATTTAACATCCTCAGCCTTCATTTGTGAGAGCCTCCCAGCTTACAGGATACAATGGTGCTACGATCTCATCAACCATGGCCACTCCTCTTGGTATGAGTCTATATGCCCCTCAAGCATGGGACTGTCAAACTCAATGACCATTGTATTAAAGAACTTCTCTATTGCTTCACTCATACTGGAACCCCTGTGACTCTTCTGTTATGTGATTCAAGCTTCTGCTCTAGTCGGTTGATCTTCATCTTAAGCTTAGAGATAGTTTCCTTGTCCCGTAGCATTACCTTTTCATCAAGGTCAACCAAGTGTTTCCACTCTTCAATTGTCTGAGGCATTGGGGAACCCCGAGGGGTCATGCCATAACTCCTTTCAGTATTCATACGTCACCTTTCATATAAGTTAATATTCTTACCATAGATACCAGAGAGATAACAATACCAACTGCATACACAGTAGGCATAAGCCAGTAGTGCATCATTAGTATTATACCACTCAGTACTATGAATATTGCTGCTACCAATGTTGCTGGCATATGTTACTCCTTACAGTTTTATGCGCCTCATTATGTACAATGTACACATTAAGGTGCACTTTAGTCTACCAAAGCTTCCCAACTTACGGGGAATAAAGGTCTAATCACCTCATCAACCATTGCGGCTAACTCTTGTATCTCTACTTGAGCATGGGGGTCTGAGCGTTGCTTAACCATCCGAGCGTAGGCTGCCAGTGAGCCAGTGATGTAGTAGCTGGTGTACATGGACTGTGGTAAGACCATACGTGCTTGCTCTGGTGCTACATTGTCATCCTCAAGGAGATACTTATAAGCTAGTAAAGCTGTTTTTGTAGCCTCTC
>Ga0308000_10000073_pt1 | contig 35117 bp, 50 predicted proteins | sample Neamet3_FD_203877 | JGI IMG/M metagenome (GOLD analysis project Ga0308000, IMG submission 203877) | Marine microbial communities from water near the shore, Antarctic Ocean - #3 | ecosystem: Environmental > Aquatic > Marine > Unclassified | place: Southern Ocean | collected 2014-06-04 | reverse complement strand
TCTCTTCTGAAACACCCCTATAGGGATGCTCGACCAGGGACCCATTGTTTTGATCTGACCTATTGTTTTTCCATTGCTTTAGATAGGCTGTTCGTGTCTTACCCGCTGCGTTATCTCTAATGCGCTTCGCTTTCTTCCTGCAACTTTCCCCGCAAAACAATTGCCAAGCGGTTGCTGGCGTAAACTGTTTGAAACAATGCGTGCAATCTATTGAGGCATAAACGACCGGTGTGTAATCTGTCTTTTGTTTTGGCTTGCATTCATCTGAGCAATATATTCTTTGTGGTGTATAAATTGTCGAAAAGTATGCTAGTTCGCAACCTTTACAGATTCCAATTAATTGCCTTGGTTTTCTGTTTAAAACATTAACGCGCCTGGTTACTGCTCTTAGGTTTTCTTTTCTATTATCAAGCGAGTTATGGTTGATATGATCAACGTCTAACCGACCATTGTAACCAAGCACGACTCGGTGCATTCTTATATCGCACATTTTTTCGTCAATCATTGATGTTCTTATTGCGTAAACATTACCACCCTCTCTATTTGGTTTAGCTTTCCATTTATATTGGTTTAACGCTTTATAATCGGCATCATCAACTATTGCATAAGCATGATTTCCAACGGCGTACTTTCCCCTCAATCTAATAGCTTGCATTATCTTTTCCTTGTTATTGCATCAAAACATACACAAAACGCCATAAATAACCCTGGTTTGTACCTCACCCTTATAGCTGCTTGTGTGCTGTCAAGTGAGAAGTTAAAGAAATATAGGGCAACTTTTCACTCAATTTTTCGCCCTTTGCTACCACGATTATGCGTGTTGGTATGATCAATTCCGCCAACTTTATATTCGGGCGGTAACTTGGGCTGACCTAATTTAAAATAAATCATCTATAACCAGGGGCGTAAACTCACCCATATAAGCGCCCAATATGTTAAACATCATAAACTCCCTGGCTTCATCAAACCCCATGCCTTGATCGACCAGGTTGTCTAATATCTTTTCTGTCGAATAAGCCACCACTGGATTGCCATGGACCTGAGCCACCCCGATGATTGCGGAATCTAATCCATCCATGAACAACATCTTTGGAAACTCTTCACTATATAGACACTCTATTTGATCGCGCATATCATGGTCACTCAATCGCCCACCTCGTCTTTATACTCATGCTCGGCTGCCTGGTATCCGTCCCAATCTTCTACACCATGGAGCTGCAAGTATTCGAGTAACTCGCTGTCCTTTTGGATTAGGTAATAATATTCACGGTCCACCATTATCTTAGGCCGGTTACTCAACGCATCTTCTAGGGCTTTTGTCATTGGTCACGCTCCTTGTAAAATATATGCTCATCAATACGATTGATCGTTTCCATCTGCTCAACCCAATAAGGCGGATCAATCCAGGTGGCATGGTAATGGGTGGCACCCTCTGAAAAATCATTAACCTGGCCCGTATAGATTCGATGGGCCATGATCTTTGCCTGGCTAAATGCTGCCAGGTCGGTGGGCTTATCGCTCAAACCATCGCACCACCAGGAATAAGCACAAGCGTTTCGGATAGGAATATTTTTATTATCTGCCCTATATTTTGCGGATTTTACAACCTCACAAACGGTACCAGGGTAATGCTCATGCTTAACCCGGTTCATCACACTGAGGCCAACCATATATTGGCCAGCCTGGCTTTGGTTGCGTGCCTCAAAGTACAAATTTAACGCCAGGCATAACACGGCTTCACCAATCACCTTGCCGTCGCCATGGCATACGCTAACTGCTTATTAAAGATCGCGTTAGCTCTACCAAACACCACGTCACCTGTGATCTCATAGAATGGGAATTTCGCTTGGTATCCACGGCTTTTGCGCCATTGCGCGACCATGCGAATACGCTGGTTATTTTTTGGCCCATAACGCTGCCAAATGCCCGAATTCTCATCACCTTGCATCCCCTTGGGCACCCCACTGAAAAACTTGGCTTTGTTAGCCATGGCTTTTTTAACGTAGTTCCTTGGAAGGTTTCCGTATTTGTTTAATTTGCTATTCTTTGCCGGGTGGACCAAGGCGCTTTTTTTAGCCCTTGCAATACCTCCCTCAATCGAATATTTCATATAAGAGCGGTTCGCCGCTGCACCATCTATATAAACCTCAGACATTAAGTTTCGTTTGTTTGCTTTCTTGTATCTAAAACCTTTAATAGTGAAAGGCGTGGGCCGGTCCAAATGTTTCGGGGCTTGCTTCTTTTCTTGCTGCATGGCTTCAAAGGCCAATTTGGTTAAAGTGGTGGCAATCGCAAACGGCACCTGGCGTTTAGCGGTCTTGCTTAACCCTCGCTGTATCGAATTAATGTTGGTCGTTATATTCAAATCCATTATATGTTCCTTATTTCCAATCTTTTATCCAGGGTGATCGACGCTTGCCGATTCGCCCCGCTTGGCTACTCGACATTTTTTTAACTTCTACCGCTTCACTTGGCGTCCATCCCCTGCTAATGCGTCGGCGTATTCTGCTGGCTGGCAAATCGCTGCGCTCGGCAATTTGTTTGATTGTTAGCTGTTCCCCATTTAATTCGTATTTTTTGGGTTTTAGCAAAAAGTCGCCCCCTCCATTATTTTTTCTCGATACACCGAATAAAACATTTCTGGCGATACAGTCACGGTGTAGGCTTCAATCGTTCCCCAGGCGACGCCCTCCATAAACAAGTGACCTGGTAAAATCACCCGCCAGCGGCGTCGATCTTTGTACCAAAGCACGGGTATCTGTTTTGCAATGGCTGCCTGGCTGACGGCTTGTTGCCACCATCCACTGATCTGTCCAGGGCGTGCCTCGGAATAATTCTTAATCTCCAAAGCTATTGGCCAAATCTGCTCATCACCATCTAATACCAAATCATGGCCACCGCCCCTGGTTTGCTCCAGGTTGCGTTTTAATTTGATGCCCAGGTTAAGGGCAATTAATCCCGCCACTTCCCTTTCTGCGCTTGCGCCTTTTCTTTGACTGTTAACCAAAATTTAACCCTTTTGAAATTATTGTTTCTCGCTGCTTTTTTTATATGTATTAATATATTGGGGGTCTTAAAGCCCCATATATATATTTATATATATAGTTATGCCGCACAAGATATGCCGCAAAACTGCCGCGTTTATCGCCAGCTATATGGTCGTTTTGATTTCTACGCCGCACTATGCCGCAAACCCAAAAAAGACTATGCCGCAAGAAATCGTTTCTACGCCGCATAACTGCCGCACTTTTCAAGGCATAATTGGTTACTTTTTGTACAGTTAAATTGGTCATTTTTATATGCCTTTATAGATAAAAGATGCACCATTGGAATGTCGGTTGCCCCGCTCTAAATGCTCAATCTGTCCCTTTTTATCCATGCTATAGACAATGCTTTCTATGGTGGAAAAGCTAATATTGTATTTGTCTTGCTTGGCTAGTTTTAGCAATTGCTTGGGGTAATAATTGGCTCTGTTTTGCATTGATAGATTTATGTTTCTATCCTTGCAATAACCTATCTTTTCAATAATCCATTTCTTGTTTAAATCATAGGTTAGCTGGTCCACAAAATTATCCACGTCGGCTTGATGGTGTGGAACAAAACCATCACCGTTATGCTTAAAATCTATTTCTAAATCTTTTTTGCCATAATTGTTTTTCATAATCTTCATGGTGATACAACCCTTTTCTGGGTTAGGGAAAAGCCACCACCTACAACGCCCAGTATTGCTCCAGGCGGTCGAACCACCAGCGCCCGTTCCATTGGCCATACCTGACGCCGACGGGTGGCATAACAGAGCCAAGGCCATTTCAAACTCCAATGCCAACGACGTTAAACAGCCCTGTATATATCGACGCACCTGCTGCCTGTCGATTTCGTTACCACCAAACGTATCTGCGGCTGTGTCAATAGTGAGCATGGCGGGTTTTATATCGCCCACTTTTTCTCGCAACTGGTGCCATATTTGAGTTTTAACGCCATTGACGTTTTTGCCATCAAATTCCATTAATAAATTGTCTTGGGCTGGTCGTGCGCTTAAATAAAGATCATCTAAGCCCCTAAAATCCATGCCATACAATGTATTGATTGACGCCTGGCGTCGGTGTAGCTGGTCAATATCATCTTCACAAAAGAAACCCATTGCTGGACCTTCTGCACATTCGACGCCCATAAATGGCCGCCCGGTAACCACACACGACATTAATTGCTGTATCAACTGGGTTTTACCCACGCCACCGTCACCATAAATAAGTGTGGTTTGGCTCCTGGGCATCCAATCTTCCATAATCCATTGCATGGGCTTTGGCTCATGGCCATATAGGCTGGACGCCTGGACGATCTCAAATTTGGCCGGTGGCTCGATGTTTAATAAGTCTTTGTTATCCAGGACCACATTGACCGGGCGCATTGTGGGCAATTGTGGTTCTATCGCTGCCCTGGTTCGCATTGAATCAATTGACCTTATGACATTGGTCACGAATCCCATGCAATTAATACCTGGGCTGCCTTTCATGCCCTCGGCTGCGTCGGTGAACAAGGCATTTGCACCGTGCTTGTCAACGTCTGCCTGGTACACTTGGCAAATGATTTCCTCAAGTGGTTCGGCCCTTTCTAGCATGGCCGCCACGATCTGCTTTAAATAATCGTTTCGACCTTCTGGCACCCTTGGTTCGTCCAATGGTTTTGGTGCTTGTTTAGTCACCAGGTTAACGACGTTATCGGCCATAGCTGCCATAAACTCTGGCGAAATCGTGGTTTGCATTTGGTCCATAATTTCGTCAATGTTTAATAATTCGCCCTCCTGGTATCCCGTAAACGCCACGTCAATGGTGTCCTTTGTACAAGCTGGCTGCCAATATGCCCGGCTTAAATCTTTGCAAGTCGTGTCGATGTTTAAATCCGAACCCAAAATGCGCTCGAAAACATAATTAAAAACAATCGGCCATTCGGTCCGACTGACTAGACGATCAAAAGGAATCACCAAGCGCCACCTCGGCCAATCTTTGCCATGGCTGTGGGTCGAATGAAACGCATAGGCATTGCCAGCCAATTCTGGCTCGACGTCTTGGGGTAATGTCGGCAACCCAGAACACTTTGAATCAAGGCCAATGCCTTGTGAATTGTCATAATCCACCACCATCATCGACATTGAATCAACATTGGCATCACCGCGCTTGGGCGGGTCCATAGAGTAAACAGCGCCGCTATACATCAACCCGGCGTCTTTATTGTTTATTACCTGGTGATCGCTTAAATGGTCTTTTACAAACTCAGGCCAGGGCCTTGACGCGCTTTGTCCTATGCTGTTTTTTACACTGGTAAACAGTGTGTAACGCATCACTTTTCATCACCAAAAACGTCGGGTCGCATTTCGTGGCGTGAGACAAGACCCTTTGCCGCTTGCTCCACCATAATCACCCGGTTGCTCGGCACGCCTTTCCACTGGCTAATCGCCTGGGTGGTGATTTCGTGCCCCTGGGCGCGAATATGCCGTGCCAGGGCCGCAGGACCACCCGCAAAATCGATCGCTGATTTGGTGTAATCGGCCATTTTGTCTTTGCCGGTCAATATGTTCTTTTTCCTAACCATGTTATTAAAACCTTCAATCTGTTATTACTTGATTTCGACTGATTGTAAGTTTTAATTACCAATCTGTAAAACGGCATATAAGCGCGGTTTGAATCAACATAAATTAATTGGTAAGCATAACTTTACATAATTAAGACTTAGGTATAATATTGTACAAAGGGCAATCATGCCTTGAGAGGCTTTATATGTTGACTAATTTTAACTACCCAAAAATGCGATGCAAGAAAATGCATTGGATGACTGAAAATACGATTTGGCAATGGTGGTGCACCTTTACAGACTGCAACAGCCAGCTATTACCAAGGTATGCAGTCGGTAAGCCAGAATTTAAGTTTATGCAAACAAACTTTGGCAATAACCAAAACGAGCAATGCCAGCAAGGTCCACCAATGGGAGCGACGACTAATGCCTAAAAATTCTGACGTACTTCATTATAAAATCAAAGCTGCTAGGGCACACGCCAAAATGACTCAACAACAATTAGCTGACGCGCTGAACGTATCGCGCCCGGCTGTCTCGCTTTGGGAATCCAACGACCCAGAAGTGAGAAACGAACCCACAAGAACCCGCCTTAGAAAATTAGCCATTATCACTGGTGCCCCACTTCACTGGCTCATGGACGACAATGACAAAACCATCCCCGAAAACTTTGGAAAAACAATTAAAGACATCGAAGCAATAAGCCATAAACTGGGCGAATTAACGCCAGAACAAATTACTGCTGTTAGAAATATCATCGACTCTTATTAATTCAACAGCACTTAGAAAAAGCCCCTTTTTTGGGGTTTTTTTGTGCCTAGTTGTTTTGTTACTGTCTAGGAATAATTCTGATTTTATGCGTTTAGTCACATTAATTACCAATAATTAAACAAATGCTATTGCTTGTCTTTTTTTGTTTCTGTATATTTATTGGTGTAAGTTTCACTTACATTAATTGGGGGACCCAAATATGTATCAACCGGGCCAGCCAATTGAATTGCTGGAAGTACCAACGACCAGGTTAGATTTAACAGACGCTAAAACGCTGTTATCACTGGATTTATTCAGTAATTTTGACGAAGTAACGATTTTAACAATAATAAAGGACGCTAAAAAACAAACTGGCCAGGGATAAATTGCGTAAATTGCATGAAATTCTGTTAGGCCAGTTTTTTTAGCGCCAAATGCTATTGAAACCTAACACTGGTTTTATTAGTAATGCTATTTAAACCTAACATTAAGAGTATGAGTATGAAAATTTCAAATTATACGCTGGCCATAAACACCCTGGGATGCCTGATTTTTGCAATTTGCTCAGTCTGGTTTTGGGTGGGCATTTCAGCATGACCCACACTTTGTTTTTTGTAACGGTCCTTATTGTTAGTCAAATGTTAGTCGAATTAATTTAAAGGAAAAAATATGCACACACCGACGGAAATTGACCAGGCGGCTTTCACGCTCCAAGAAGCAAAAAACCGAATGGAGTTAGTCAAACAAGAAGTGTTAAACGCCGAACTTCACATCATTGATCTAGCTGGCGTAAAAGACGAAGGGACGACCAGTGAATCCGGCAAGTATTTTAAAATCAAAACGGTTGGCAAAGTAACCAGGCGAATTGATTTTGACGCCCTGGACCTACTTAAACAAAAAATGCCCGAAGCGATTTTAAGCAAAGTATTTTCATACAAACCAACCATTGACGTTAAGGCATTGCGCCACATCGAGCTAAACGAGCCGGAATATTACAACGAAATTAGCCGGGCGGTAATCGCCAAGCCGGCCAAAGTCGCTGTCATGGTTGAACTGGTTGAGGACGCTGCGTAATGGCTATTAAACTTATAAGCGCCAAAGATGCGGCATCACAAAACGGCATCAAGGTTTTGATCTATGGACCCGCTGGCGCTGGCAAGACGGTATTTTGTACCAGTGCCCCGGACGATGAAAAAACCTTAATCATTAGCGCCGAGGGTGGATTGCTTTCAATCCAGGATAACGCCCTGGTTGATATTTGTGTGGTCACGTCGATTGATGATGTGTATGAAATATTCAACCACCTCAAAGGCGAACACCCCTATAAATGGGTCTGTTTAGACTCAATAAGCGAAATTGCGGAAGTGGTCCTAAACGCTGAAAAAGCAAAGACTAAAGACCCACGCCAAGCATATGGTGCCCTAATAGATCAAATGACGGCGCTTATTCGCTCCTTTCGTGATCTTCCCACTAATGTTGTTATGACGGCCAAAATGGACCGGGTAAACGACGATCATGCCAATACCCTGCTATTCATGCCCTCGATGCCTGGCGCACGCCTGGCGCAATCGTTGGCTTATTTCTTTGATGAAGTTTTTTGTCTCCGCTTAACTAAAAACGCCGACGGTGTTATTGAGCGGTCCCTGCAAACTTCACGCGACATTCAGTATGAGGCCAAAGACCGCTCCGGCAAATTGGACCCCTACGAATACCCCACCCTGGCAAACATTGCCACAAAAATCCGTAACTAAAAAAGGTATAAAAAATGCAATTTAATTTTGATGCAACAGGAATCGACACGTCTGACGATCGTGGTTTTGAGCCATTACCCCAGGGTAAATATAACGCCATGATTATTGAATCGACCGTGAAAGATACCAAAGCCGGCACCGGCCAATATTTAGAACTTGTTTGCCAGGTATTAGACGGCGCGCACGTTAATCGCAAAGTTTGGCACCGTCTTAATATCGTCAACCCCAACCCCGTGGCTGAAAATATTGGCCGCAAAGATTTGGCGGTATTAATGATTAATTTAGGTTTACCACCACAAATGGTCGACACCCAGGAATTGCACGGAAAACCCTTTGTCATGGGTTTAAAGATTAGCCAGCGAGACGGATACGAGCCATCCAATGATGTGTCATTTACCGCCCCTGCCGCTAACCAGCCCACGGCTGCGCCAATGGTTGGCCGACCCACTCCACCACCAACCGCGACTGTTGCCGCGCCACCCTGGGGATAATGTAATGGCGACCATACCACAACCGTATAACAGCACTATCGAAGCGATTTACCGAAAGTTTGAAACCAGCCATGTTGAATCAAGCCGCGCGCATCTTGGCGCAAGTATGATCGGGCGCGAGTGCAACCGGGCGCTGTGGTATGGGTTTCGCTGGGCCACCGTGCCCAACTTCCCTGGGCGCGTGCTGCGCTTATTTAAGCGCGGCCACGATGAGGAAGATTATTTTATCCGTGATCTTATGGCTATAGGTGTCCAGGTGTGGGCGGTTAACCAGGAGGGAAAACAATTTGGCTGCACGTTTCACGGTGGCCACTTTGCTGGCTCATGCGACGGCGTGGCCAAAGGTCTGCCCGAATCACCCAACAAAGCCCATTTACTGGAATTTAAAACCCATAACCATAAATCGTTTGCGCTGCTCAAAAAGCAAGGCGTGCGCGAATCTAAACCCGAACATTACGCCCAAATGCAAGTGTATATGCACGGCCTTGGGCTTGAGCGCGCAATGTATATGGCAGTCAGTAAAGACACCGACGAACTGTATACCGAAAGATTTGAATACAACCAGGAGGATGCTTTGGCGCTGGTCGAAAAGGCCAGGACCATTATTGCAACCGACGAACCACCGCCTGGCATAAGCACCAGGAAAGACTTTTTCAAGTGTAAATTCTGCGACCACCAAGACGTTTGCCACCGTGACGAATTGCCCCAGGTGAATTGCCGGACGTGTATTCATGCCCATGTTGATATTGACCAGGGCGGGTGGCGCTGCCTTTTCCATGACAAAAAAATAACAACCGACGATCAGCGCGCCGGGTGCGAAAAGCACTTATACAACCATCACCTGGTTCCCCATCAAATGGTGGATATGGATGCCCCTGGTAACAGCGTTAAATATAGAAAAGTCGATGGGGTCGAGTTTTATAACGGCCAGAAAACCGCTCCTGGTTATTACACCAGCGCCGAAATAAAAGCCGCACCGGCATTATTGGGCGACCCTGGAGCCGATAGTTTACGCGCCACATTTGGTGGCGTCTTTGTGGATGGCGACGAATGATGGGTTTTAAACGATGGACCGAAAAAGAAGATCAATTTTTGCGCTTTAATTATGTGCGTTATACGAACGAAATATTAGCCAATAAAATGGAGCGATCTTCTGGCGCAATAAAGGACCGGGCTGGACGGTTGGGAATTAATAAAACTGGGTCCAGAAAACGATGGACCAAAACCGAACATAACTACCTGGCAAAAAATCGAGAAGTTTTGCCCTTTTCTGTGATTGCCAAAAAACTGGGCCGCTCTAGGGCGGCGGTTGCTAATCGTTGTACGTTATTTTTTAACGACCCGCCAGAATTCGACATTGATTTTGATGATCTAAACAAGGCGCATTTCAACCCATTTTTAACGGGAAAAATAGGACCAAAAATAAATGTTAAACAATAAAATAAAAAATGCTCCCCGTTTCCCCTGGAGTGACCAAGACACACAATTTCTTTTGAATAATTACCATTTAAAGACCGTAAGAGATATTGGTTTGATAATTAATAAACCCTCACAAGCGGTCGTATTTAAATGCCGGCGATTAGGCATTAGTAATGTCCCGTTGCAAAGAGCTTTGCGGGAAGGGAAATTTGAAAAGGCTTTGGAAATTTACAATAAAACAGGACGCTTTTGTCATTTCTTAACCACACGATTTGGCCACGAAAAGCCTGGTTATCAATCCCGGCATTTTGGTATTTAATATGCAATTACGCGATTATCAAAAGGATTCAATTGACGCGCTGTATTCTTATTTTGAAGAGAACGCGACCGGGCACCCTATCCTGGTGCTTCCAACGGCTGCCGGTAAATCGGTAATCGCTGGCGAATTTATACGGGGATTAATTCAGCAATGGCCAGGGCAAAGAGTGCTTTTGCTAACCCATGTAAAAGAATTGATTTCACAAAATTACGAGAAATTAATGACGCTTTGGCCTGACGCCCCGGCGGGTATTTATTCTGCCGGGTTAAACCGACGCGATACGGACCACGATATTATTTTTGCGGGTATTCAATCGGTCCACAAACGAGCCACTGAAATTGGCCACATTGATTTAATTATTATTGACGAATGCCACCTTGTGCCAAAAAAAGGTATGGGAATGTATTTGCGATTTTTGAAAACCATGGGCGTGATTAATTCTAAAATCCGCGTCGTTGGATTAACTGCAACACCCTACCGGCTTAACTCTGGTTCACTCATTGATGGTGACGACCGATTATTTACTGACGTGGCTTTTGATGTTGATGTAATGCAATTGGTTAACGACGGTTATTTATCGCCCCTGGTGCCAAAGGCCATGGATAACGAATTCGACCTGTCAGAAATTAACACCAGGGCGGGTGACTATAAAACCGATCAACTGCACGCGCTCACCGATAATGACGCCCTAGCAAGAATGGTATTGGTTGAGATTCTAGCCTATGGCCGCCAGCGTAAATCCTGGCTGATCTTTTGTACCGGCGTAAATCATGCCGAAAAGATGGCCGAAATTATAGCAGAGCATGGCATTACCACGGCGACAATTACCGGGGCCACGCCCACCGACGAGCGCGATTATATCCTGGAGCGATTTAAAGCCGGGCACATTCAATGCCTGACCAACTGCGACGTGCTAACGACCGGCTTTGACGCGCCAGCAATTGATATGTTGGTCTTTTTGCGCCCCACTCAAAGCCAGGGGTTATATGTGCAAATGTGCGGCCGTGGGATGCGCCTGGCTGAAAGTAAAAACGATTGCCTGGTCCTAGACTTTGGCGGTAACACTCAACGCCATGGGCCAATAAACGCGCTGAATCCACAAGGCGAACAAAAGGCAAAGGGAAGTAAGGCAACACCACCGTCTAGGACGTGCCCAGTTTGTAAAACCATTATGGCCGCCTCTTGCACTAAATGCCCCGAATGTGGCCACCGCTTCCCACGCGATATAACCCATGACCAAACCGCTAGCACGGCCGCCCTTTTGGTGGATTTGGCTTTGCCTATTCCTATAAAACACGAATGGCATAACGTCAATAATGTGGCTATTTCTAGGCATAAAAAACTTGGCAAACCCGATTCGGTCCGGGTGACTTATTGCACCAGCGGGGGCGACTTTTCGACCTGGGTTTGCCCAGCTCATGGTGGGTATGCGGCTGACAAAGCGCGCGAGTGGATAACTGCCCATTTTCCGACATTGCAGGACCATACCACCGACGCGATTTTGGACAATGTTGGAAACGGCACCATCCCATTTTCTATCCGCGTCAAAGAGAGCGACAAATACCCAAACATTACCCGTTATGACTTTTCTGAGTTCAGAGAAGAATTACCTTTTTAACTTTAATAATGCTATTAGGAACGAACATTATGAGCAATAAATTAATAACAATATCTGAGTATTTAAAGACACGTTTTGAGCCTGGCTCTGCGCCTAGTGTCTACACCGTCAGACGATGGATTTTATCGGGCAAATTAGAAGCGGTAAAAATGGGCCGGGAATACTATATTGTTAATAATAACGATGTAAGTTATTCTTACCACTCACCACACGATAATTTGGTAAATCGCGTGCTTAATAGTTGAGGTTAAAATTATGCGCTATCGGGAAACAAAAGCCACTCAAAGGCTGCCAGTTAATCTTTATGAAACCACAAATGGCAAGGGCACGGGTGCTGTTTATTATCGCTATAAAAACCCTGAGACCAAAAAATTTCATGGGATGGGTAAGAACAAAAATGAAGCCATTTCAGCTGCTAAATCGTTAAATGATAAACTCATTGGCGTTACTTCCCTGGTGGATTCTGTTTTGCATCCATCCACTTCCGTTGAATCATTATGCGATAGTTACCTGGCGTATAAATCCAATTTGACCGGCAAAAAGGTCCTGGCAAAATCCACCATCAATGAAATACGCGGCGCTCATAAAAAGATTAAAGCGTATTTTAATGGGTGGAAATGTCGCCAGCTAACCACCCTGGCAATCTCTCAGTTTTTGGATTCGATATTCGACCCAGAAGAAAACGAAGGGCACGCCAGAGAACGCGACAAAACCAGAAAACAATTTTCTGCCCTTTGCGGATATGGCCAGGCAAAAGGTGAATTAGATATAAACCCGGCTGAACCTTGTTTAAAAATTGGCAACCCGCCAGAAGTCGAGCGCCATAACAAAGACGGCTGGAAAATGATCTATAACGCTGCGGAACCCTGGATGCAAAAAGCCATGGATATTTGTATGCTGACTACTCAGCGCCGGGGTGACATTTGCAATATGAAAAAGGAAAACATAAAAGACGGCGTTTTATATGTGGTCCAGGAAAAAACGCACAAACATGATACGGGTTATCTGGCTATTAAAATCACGCCAGAACTCAATGAAGCATTAACCAGGACGATTGGAAAAGATCGCGTCAATATTGTTTCACCATATTTAATTCACCGTAAACCCAGGGCCTACACTGAGCGCCAAAAAGCCGCTGGAATACATTTTAGTTATATCAATAAAGACTACTTAACTAAAGAGTTTAAACGCCTACGCGACGACGTGACGCACGCCTATGACCACTTACCAATGGTCCAGCGTCCAGGCTTTCACCAGGGCCGTGCTTTGGCCATTCACGAACATAAAAAGCAAGGCTGCGCGCCGCAACAATTGGCCGGGCACTCAAGTGAGAAAATGACCGATAATTATGACGCCAGGCATGAGGATATAAACTGGGTTGATGCCAGCCTGGACGGGTTTAGCCTGGCTAAATTCATGGGGTAAACATGGCGAAAACGCCAGGGCTGCTTTATTAAGTGGCCTTTTTTTTGCCTATAGTTTTGCAATCTTTTTGCAATCTTTTTGCAACCCGAATTACAGGCATAAAAAAAGACCCGTTAAGGTCCTGATTTATAACAACTATTTGGCGCGCCCTGCACGACTCGAACGCGCGACCTACGGCTTAGAAGGCATGGACCTTCTATGTCCTAAGTCATTGATTAAAATGATATTATCAATACAATCAATAGCGGTTATACTTAGCATTTGTTAGCAAAGCATAGCAATATAATCAACCACTTAGCAATGAGTTTTGCAACCCTGCCAAGTGGTGCTTGTTACTGCCACGGCATTGTAAAGATGGCCCCGCCGCTAGTCAATAGATAATTAATTTAATTATTTTCCACCCGCTTTTTTGGTGAATAGCTGTGTTAGCTTTTGATAACCAACAGACGCCGCCACTAGGACCGCCAATGCTTGCTTATACCAATCGGGCATCATATCCAAAACCCTAAAACCTTGCTCTACAAAGGGCACCGCTGACGGTATAAAAGCGAGTACCAGGGGGATTGAAAAGAGCAAAGTAAACCATTCATCTTTCCAACTTTCGCCACTGTTTTTGGCATGTATTTCGTCCCAAGTGCCCGACTGTTTCAATTTCTCCTGGATGGCATTATTTCGCCCCTCAATCTCGGCCTTTTTATTATCCATTTTCCCCTGGAGAAAAGTACCACCAACGCCGACCAGCGTTTTGATTAATCCAAACATTTAATAATCTCCTGATCGAATCATGCCTGCAATATCTTTCGCCCTGGCTGGTGTTTGGTTTGCCCAATTGCTCATCAAAAATTCATCGGCGGCCAAATCATAATCACCATTTTTCATATGCGCCAGGCTCATTTTAAATTTCTTTAACCGGGGCAATCCTAGTTGGAAACAGATATTAATCATGGCATCTTTTCGCACTTCGTCCAATTCTGCGAACCAGGGAAAAGTAATAATTAATTCTTTATTGACCCTGGCAACATCGTTGGACAATAAAAAATCAATTTCAGAATCGGATAAACCAATGCCACCGGCCGGGTCAATATTGCGCCCCACTCCTATGGTGATCTTTTCGGCCGTGCATTTATACGCGTGCGTTTCGACACCTTCATGCTTTCGCAACATTTCGATAATCATTGTCATTTTAAACATCTCCATTCAAATAAAACCAGATTGCGGCCGCTCCTGCGCCCAGGATAAAAAGACCTCGACGAACTACACTTTCGCCCACCTTTTGATAAAACCTGGCGTATGCAATCTCACTTGCCCTGGATGCAATTCGTTCGATTTCATCGTCGGATAGTGGCTGTCTGTTTTCCATTTTTTAGGGCCTCAAATATAAAGCGACGCCGAATAATGACGCCATAATAATTAACAAAATACCCATCACTTTGATGCCTAAATTAATATTTTCGTTTAACTGTTCTTTGCGTCGATAATTTTCTCGCGCTTGTTCTTTTATTGCTTCTTTTCTCGCCCTGGCGGCTCGCGCTTGGAATGCTTGCCAATCGTTCCACATACCACCCCGGCCGCAATAAATCATAAATGTTTTTAATTCTGCTTCTTGCGCTTTGATTTTTTCTAGTGCCAAAAATTCTTCTAGTTCATTTTTTGGACCCGTAGAATTTTCGACCCTTTTTGCCAGGGCGCTTTTATTGTCAAAATATGAAATAACGGCCGCTGAACAGTCTATCAATTCCCGTCCACTGCCCACGAATTGCTTTATGGTGGAGTAAGCCGCTGAACAAGCGGCCATTTCAAGAAGCATTAAAATAACCCATCATCGTTTGGCCACCCAATAAAGTGTCGAAATTGGACCCCGGTTTTCATACGCCAGGACCCCGTTTATTTTCCTGACTGCAAATCGCTCATTATTTTGCCCCTGGTCGGTGGTAGGTTCAACAATTCTGACCTGGCCCACCGGGGCGGGTTGAATCATTACCGGGTAAATTTCACCTACACTGGACCACATTAAAATATCGCCATTTTTGCCTTGCTCATCCTGCAATCTCCATTAGGGTTATTGTTGAGGTTATACTATTCCTTTGAATACCCACATGTGACGCTGCTGCCGTATTTTTAAACTGTGTTTTATATACTGTGGCAGAAGTTGTTGATGGAGAGTCTAGGTATGTGGTTCCTAGTGTTTCGAGATAATAGTAACTAGTTGCGTATGACCATCCCGCGTATCGTGCAAAATGATTTATATTAGTAGCACCTCTTAATAATATTGCATCTATACCATTATCGACGTTCGAGTTATTTTTGAAGCCACCATTTTGCGCCACAACGACAAGTATTTTACTAGATGTGGATGATGGGGTAATTGTGGCTGTTAATCCCGTATCTGCATAAGTAGTGGTTGAGTTCTGTACTTGTGTACTCGTGGTAGCGTTAATAACCTGCAACACAGCACCCGTAGCTGCTCTAATGTTATCAATGCCATTAACACCTGTAATAGTAGTTGTCATAATCTACTCCTATGGCTTTGGATTGGCTGATTTCACTGCTGTACGCAAAGTCTGTAAGTCAGTCAAGGTATCACCACCATCCAACAAGGCATGGATGCAATCTTGGATAGACGGGTAGGCTTCTTGGCGGCTTCGGGCGTATGCTGCTGCGTCATACTGGCTTTGCAATTCAACAATCTTAGCTGCGATTGCTGCGTCTGTTGGTTGTGTTTGTACTTCGTCAAGCCATGTCAATTCGTCTCCCCGTAAGACCCATTGAGCTGCTGGAGTTAGTGCTTGCAATGCTGCGACTGTATCGGTCATGTGAGTTATCCTTTGATTTCCATTAGGGTTATTGTAGACACTCCAGAACTTACGTTTATACCTATTTGCCCTGTAGCTGCATATCTTTTAAACTGTACTTTGTAAGTTGTGGAGTTTGTTGTACTTGGTGAGTCAAGGTAGGTAGCTGACATTGGTACGCCGTTGTTTTGCATAGCTGTACCCGTAAATAAGTTAGCATTAGCAAAAGCGTGTATTTGAGTTGAGCCTCTTACAATGCGCATATTTATAGCACTCGTTGTTCCAGTAGCTGATTTATATGGGTCAGAAGCGTGAATCGTAACTAGAATTTTAGAACTTGCTGAAATAGGTGTTATAGCAGCAGTTATTCCAGTATCAACCATAGTGTCTGATGTTGATACTGTACCTGTGCCATAATTTACATGAATCACTTGAATCACTGAACCACTGGGTACACTAGCACTTGTCATACCGCTTAACTGATTAGATAACGCTATCGTGCCTGACCCGTTTGCTGTCTCAAGCGTATCTACTTTTATTTTAGAAGCCATTATTCACTCTCCTATTCTGGGCTTGCTGCTGCTGCGTCACGTTCTGTGCGAGTGCTGTAGTCTTCACGGGCTGTAACCAGAGTCACAAAGTCTGCTTGGTTGCTTGGGATGCTGTCTGTAAAACTAGCGTCATTCATCAACTTAGTTGTCCACTCTTGCTGCATACGTTTCCAGCAATTGTTCTTCTTGCCTGTGACTGCACTTTGTACCCAATCGTTAATGCTGAGTAAATCGTTGAGCATCACCGCTTGTTCTGTGTCGGTAACTTCTACTGTGATTGTTAATGTTGCCATTAGTATTTCCTCGTTTATGGTGGGTTATTTCGCCCGTTAGCAAGCTAAAAATCCTGAAAATCTTGTCTCTGCATTTATGTCGGCAACTGCCGCACCGCCATGAATAAAGTATTGGATTTTTGATTCGTCGTTAGCATCCATATCTGTAATTACACTCCCACCCATATTCATATAAAGCATATTTGAATCCATTTGGTTTCCTGAAGTAAGAAAGTAAATCTGTCTATTAGACGTTTGTATTTTTACATACATATAAACAGTAGCTTCCTGAAAATTATCTACACGAACATTTATTTGAAGTTGATATTTGCCCGTCACAGGCGCAATAAATTTATTATTTGAAGCGTCAAAGTCTGAGTTGGTGTCAAATATTTCAGTCAAGGCCATTTCATGCCACGTTGAAATTGGGACGTTGGCATGGCCTGTTGCCGATGCTTGAAACGCTGGCTGCAAAGGCTTGGTTACTATGCCAGCATTATTAATAGTCATAGCATCAATCCAGCTAATCGGTGCGTCTGCTGTACCGCTTGGGGCTACTCTCCAATTATGCTGCCCATCATATTGTTGGTATTGGGACGCGTAGTCAGAATTAACATATTCCCATCTAGAATTGACTGAATCGACGTATGCGTTGCCGTTAAGCGAAACAAAACTGTTATCATTTGAGCCGATGACGCACCCTGCTGCGCCAATTTGCATTGCTGGGTAGGTACTTAGCCAACTCTCTGGCGTTACACCAACACCCACGTTGCCTGTAAACACTGGGTTATTTAAATTTATCGTTTCGTTTGATGACGTTGAGGAATCTAAAGTAACTCCACCGCCTGCGCTGTTTTTAATAGTAATTGGCATAGTCGTTCCTTAAAGAATTATCCAGGTCGATCCGTTCGTCACGGTTACTGTGAAATTATTATTTACAGTCACAGGCCCCACGGTACTGCCGTTTTCGTTGCCTGCAAAAGTGATGTTTTCGGCTATTACCTTGGCGTTGGTGCGTATTATTGATCCTTCACCTAGACTGCTACCTCCACCACCAATCGCGCCCCACGCCCCATCGTTATATCCTTCAAACTGGTTTAGAGTAGAGTTATGGCGTAATAAACCAACTGCCGCAGAAGGTCGCTGCGCAGTGGTTCCCGTAGGTATATTTGCCGCCCCATTTGTCCCTGTTTTAGTGACAAAACCGCCTAGCAAATTTGTCGATGTAATCTTTTTTGTTGTGCCACCATCATTAACAACAAATTCATCCGCACCGCTAATCGACGTTAATGCTGGTAATTCGCTAATCTTTACGTCTGCCATAAATTACCCCTTAATTTCCATTAGTGTCATTGTTGACATTGCTGGAAACGATGTATTTCCGCCAATTGACGCTCTACGATTTGAATATTGATTTCTAAATGCAATCGTATAATTAACGGCTGAACTGCTGTTCGGTGAATCAAGAGTATTAATGCTTAATTGACCCCAACGATCACCGCCTGAGTTTGTACCTCCAATTGGGTCATATACACCAAATGATGGGCCAAGTTGTGAGTTTGCAAAAGTTGCAAGATTGGTTCCACTTAAATTCGCTCCTGCTCCTGCCCCCCTGTATGCGGTTATATTCACTGGCCCTCCAGCGATGTTAGCGGCATTTTGAACTGTAATATTAGCCACTATTAATATTTTATTTGATGAACTTGAAGGCGTAATTGCACCCGTTAAGGACGAACCAACATAAGAAGTAGATTGTGTATGTTCTGGCGTAATTGAACTAAAAGTTTTGACTTGCAAAACTGACCCCTGTGGCATCATTGCATCGGTCAAATTACCTACTGCTGTTGCCACTGCCGAATCTACCAATGTTTTAACAAAGGCCGTTGTGGCAATGGAAGTGTCATTATCACCATTGGATGGGGTGGGAGCTGTCGGATTGCCCGTTAAGGCCGGGCTGGCTAATTTCGCCAGGCCCAGGTTTGCAGCATCTAATGTGCCCACCGTCACCCAGGCATTGTTTGCGCCGTTTCTGATCTTTAAAAGACCAGCGGTTGTATCTGCCCACTGCTGATATGAAAAAGTAGTACCAGGCGAATTGCTCCCGCTATTATTGCTGACCACTGCGTCTAGGACGTTGTTAATGTCCGTCCTGACCGCTGCGCCGGTCCCGTTTGCTATGTCATAATCGTGTTGTGCCATACTATGCTGCCTCTTTTCCAAAACCGACGGCTTGCCAATTTATTGATCTGACGATTCCATTATTTGATGAGTTAAAACATTGAACTGTAAAGCCCGTTCTAGCCTTGCTAGTAACCCTAAAGTAATCACCGCTGTTTGAATCGTTCATCGTCACGCCAATGACGGGGACCGCTTTAAAATTGCTGCCAAATGAAACGGCTGTACTGTTTGCCGCGACTGAAAAATCGCTTTCTTTTTCAATCCGGTCCGGCATATCTATTGTCACCGCCAGGGCCGTTATATTGATGTTATAGGTTGAATCTGTATTGGTAACAATTACCCTAAACTCAAACCCCCTGGCATGATAATCGCCAACCAAAAAGGGCGCCCAATCTGTCCAGGTTGGATTTGATGCCGGATTGTTTTGTGTCGTTCTAAGCTGCAAAACCGCTGTAATTGCGTCTGAACTTGCGCCGTCGAAATTCTGCCAGGTGTCAATATTCGCGGTGCGATAATCAACCAAATCTGAAACAAGTGAAACGGCCGACGCTAATTTGGCAGTTAAACGGCTGGTATAGGTTTGTCCAAGGTCCACGGAATTTGCAAAATAATAAGAGCCACTTGATTCTATTACGCCAGCCTCACCAACTTCTCGCGCTAACTTTCTTCCATCCTCTGCAATCAAAAAATCGCTGGCCTCAGTTAATAAAAAACGCGGTCCCAAATCTAGTTTTAATATATTATTTGCGACTAACATATTATCTTTTACGCCGCCAAAAGATGGGTTTTCAGTGGTTGTCAAAACGGCATTGAAATCGACAATATTGGGCACCGTTGTCACGGCAATTTTTGCGGTAGTGCTAAATCGCCCACCTTCGTCCACGGCTTTGGCCATGTATGTGCCGGCCAATAATGGCAAAACGGCTGCTGTCTGACTGCCAGCGATTGCCTCGCCAATGTCTTGCCCATCTTCCCAGGTTGAGTTCGCGACTAATGAACTATGACGAATACGAACATAACCACCATTTATCACGTCAAGGTCTAAAACGCGGGACCAGCTTAAATGGCATTGACCGTCCAGGGCACGAATGGAGAAGTTATTAATGTCACCAGGTACGGCGGTTAATCCTGATATAGTTTTATTATTTAAATCAGCATAGCTAGACTTTGCACCCGATACGTTAATGGCTCTGACTCTAAAATCGTATGTTCCAGCGGGAATATCATCAATGCTTGCGCTCAATGCGCTGGTCAATCCAATGAATGTATAAGCCGACGATGCGGTCAGTTTATATTCGGCCTCGTAATTAACCACAAACGCATCCTGGGGCGCGTTCCAATTAAACGTCGCCCTTGATCGAGTGCCCACAGAATTTACGGTGGTGTATAACTCTTCGGTTATGTTGTCCGGCAAAGGTGAAGCGACAACAAACGGGTTGGGTAAATTAGTGTCTGGGCTGCTGGCTTGCTCGGTTTTGCTTGCCCAAGGGTAAATGTTGTTTTGATGTTCTAATAACGAAACATTAACCGTGCCATCTGAATTTAAAATTAATCGTTGGCATCTGAATTGTTTGGCAATAAATGCGGGGGTCGAATGTGTCACCGAAACAATGTCCCCAACTGCAACATTTAAAGCCTCGCTGGTTGATTTAAACGATACCGACAAACCATCACGCGATCGTTTCAGCGCAATTTCTGCAATGTCTTGGGCGGCATATATATTGGTCGTTGTTGGCAAATCCATATTCTTGCTTAATTCAATGCCACCATCTTGTGCTAAATACCCAGATTCTTCCGTACTACCAGCCACCGGGTATTCGATTTGGTTCATTTGCCAATTGGCACTTGGGTCCGGGAAAGTGGCAATTATTCGGTTGAATTTGGTTTTCTTAGATTCTGATCGAATCGAAATACCGCCGATAATATGCGACTCATTAAACGCAAAAGATGGGTTTCCCTCATCTTCAATTACTAGGCTATATTGTCCCTGCTGATACGGCATTAAGCCGCGCATACCTGATAATAATGATTTAACATTATTAATTAGCGTTTTGTTGGTATCAATAATGCCATTACATTGGAAGATTTTTTGGTTTCCAGCACCAGAATAAGGGCTAACCAGGGCATCACATTTGTTGGCTGCAATTATAAATGACGCGTCATTAATTGCCGCTGACGTTAAGCCTTTGCCATACCTGGCATTAGTCAAATAATCCCGCAAACACAATGCCGGGTTTGCGCTGTTTGCCAGGGTGGCGGTTGCCGACGTGCGCGGGTCATACACTTTGATACCCTGGACGATTGCGTGGATAGTGGGGATACCTCCAAAAACGTCCTGGTCCCACTTTATCCTGGCGGCAATGTAAGCGACGCCTGATAATTTATGCTGGGCAGTCCATCCTATATTTGCGTTAACAAATGTTGAATCTGCCACTTGGCTATCCGTGCCAGTGTATTTGGTTAGCGTTAATAATCCGGAAAATTTAGAATCAGTGCTCAAAACATCGTTTATATAAATGTCGCCAATGCTGTGAATTTCGCCCTCTGATATAGCCAGGATAATGTATAAATATGTATTATCGGACCCGCTGGTCGCTACAAAAACCCTTGTGCCTCCGATTTTACGCTGTCCATATACCAAATTTATGGCGGCAACCGTGCTTTGTTTGTTGACTAAACCGCCCTGATAATTTGCCTCCAAATCGTCCATATTTGGAATGTCAATAAACCAAGAAACAACATCACCAATAATATCGACGCCAAAATCAATAATGCCCTGGCCAACTTTTCCGATAGACCCTATAGGGTCGCTAAAGAAATCCCTTAACCAACCCATTACGCCCTACCCCATTTTAAATCTTTTTGCGTATTTGGCGAAAACTCAAAACCTTTGTCCTGGTTGAAAAATAAAGCCTGGCTATTGGTGTTTGTTCGACGCCCCGATTTCTTTTCAAAATCAGCCCAATGGCTAGATGCGGTTAATAAAATCTGGCTGGACGTTTCCGAATCGTTAATAGTAAAACTTTGAACCCGCCCGTCATAAACTAAAACCGGGTCGCCAATAATCCCGTTGGCAGCATTTAGCACGACCATAAATATTTTTACTTCGCGGTCGATGTAGTTTTGATTTAATAAAATGGCGATAAACTCTTGATTTACACCTGACAAAGTTATGCCCACCGACCCGACTTGCACTTCTGACGTTTCGGTTATATTTGAAATTCCCTTGAGCGCGCTGCTGGATGTGTAAGTATTACCAGCGTAAACTAGGTCGGTTGAATTTTCTGTTAAATAAACTGGCGTACTAAAATCGATGCTCACCAAATGAGCCATATTAAATGAATCTTTGGCCAGTTCTGCGATTACAGCAGAATTTATAACCCGGCTCACGACAAAGCCTCGACAAAATCAACTTCGTATTTAAAGAAATTACCCGCGCCCAGTTTATAACCCTGCACATCATTCGCCAGGCGAACCGTAAACGGCACGTTTGAATAAGTGACTGTATCCGACGTGGTGACAGCTACCACTAGCCCTGGCGTAAAGGTCATTGCACCATTACCAGAGCGGTCGGCGGTCAACATATACACTTTGCTATGCCCTGAGAATTTAACCACGTCACCGGCTTTTAGGGCACCTGTAAGCCCCGCAATTGTGACCGACTTAATGCCCAGGGCGGCCGCTGCACACGTCACCGTGCCACTGGGGTTTCCGCTGCTAGTGCTTATTTCTGTTGGTGTTACCGTGAAAACGCCATGACGGCCATTTTGCGAAACTGTATACGCAAACACCGGGTTAAATTCGCTCCTGGTTAATGGTGGGTAGGTTGCGGTAAAGGTCCACTTTTGACCACCAATCTTGCGGCTTTGCATCCTGCCGCTGACTGTCTCAGAAAATAAAGTCGGGCTTTCAGACTGTAGATTTATCGCGTTAAACTTTGGGCTGGTTGGATAACTCATGCTAGTGCTGGCCTCCCGCGATCGTTAAGAGACTGATTAATAATATTCATTAATGTGGCTCGACGTTTGTTTAACAATTCATCAAACCCGGCGGTGTCATTTGCAGATATGTTTATGGTGAAATTCCCCCCACCCATTTGGTCATTGGGCACGACGTTTGCCGCCTGGTTGGGCACCACTAATTCGGGTCCACGCTCACCCACAATATATGGGCTGCCGGCGCTCATGGGTCCACCATTTGCCCGGAATTGAGTGGAGCGAATCGCTGCAACCTGGGCCATGCCGTTTGCCAGGGCAACCGCTGCAAAACCTAGATTTAACGGGAATGGATTATTTAACGCTTTGGCGACGCCGTTGTATGTGTTGATTATTGCGTCTTTTAATGCAAAGGATTTATTCAAAGCAAACGCGGCTTTGTAATGGCTGCTCAATGATGCAAGCGCCCCCCGCCCTTCGTCGCGTAAATCGTCAGCGTCTTTTCTGCGTGAGGTTTCCAGCATTCGTGACGATTTCCTTTGCATCTCAAACGCTACCCCATACGCTGCGCTTTTATCTGCATTTTCGGCGTCCAAACGATTCCTGTTTAACTCAAGCATTCGTCGGTCATGGTCCAATTGAAATTCAAATTCGCGTGCAAATCTTTCTTTGCCGGTTGTCCCGGTCACATCGACCAAGGTCGTTTCGGTTGTGGTCACATCACCACTCACATTGCTATTAGTTACTTTCGATAACCTAGCTTCCAAATCATCAAGCGTTTTAATCGTGCCAGAAACATCAATTTTTGGCGTTATCGGATTTGTCTCTAAAACGTGCCCGGTCGCTATTAACTCTCTGAGCGTTAATATTGTAAATTCTAGTTCTTTAACTTGTCGGGCTTGTGATGCTATTAAAGGGTCATTTCCTTTGCTGATGTTTTTGAGCATTTCAAGTTGCTCAACGGTGCTAGCAATTGATGCCTCAATTTGTGTGATTGTTTGTTTGTCACCGAACAATTTTTCGTAGACATTTTCGACGCTTCCAATGGCGTTAGAAAAACTGATAATCGAGTTAGTGATTGCACCAAATGCTTTAACAATTGACCGGGCGGCTTTTACAATATTTACGGCAATGTCACGCGAAAACTGAGCAATACCGCCAGAATCGTTAATTTTCATTTCCACAAAATTACGCAAAGCGTCCGTTGCTTCTGTGATTATTGGAGCCAGGGAAGCAACCACCCGGTTAAACACATTCCCCAGGTATGACGTTAAACGCAAAATGGCGTCGTTGGCGTCCTCAACGCCTTGTATAAGCGCGCCACTCATTACTAGGCCCAATCTATCGGCTTCCGCTTTCATTGCTTCCATGGCGGCTTTGCCATCCTGGAGCATGTTAATAACCTTCGCACCCCTGGCACCGAATAGGTCGTAAACAAATGATGCCCGGTCGGTTTTGTTGGTCATTCCTTCCAGGGCGGTTGCCGCCTGGCCCATAACGTCGGAAACGCTCCGGGTCGAACCATCGGCATTTTTGGCTGATATGCCGTACCGCTCAAACGCGTCTTTGGCTTCACCCGTACCGCCAGCCACGTCGCTGATATTAATGGCCAATTTTTGCATGGCCTTATTTAAAGCTTTTGATTCCACGCCACCCAATTCGGCGGCATATTGGAATCGCTGTAACTCTGTGACTGATAGACCAATCGCCCTGGCTGTTTTGGCCAGTTCGTCCGTGGCATCCATCGAGCGTTTAATTAAGAAACCGATCCCCAGGGCACCAGCTGCCAATCCAATGGCGGTTTTCATTGAAAAAGCTGCTTTGGCAATACCACCAAGACCAGCGGTAACAGCCATAAAAGCCCGGCGGGTTTTGTTGACCGCCTTTATCTGAATTTTTATGTCTTTATTTGCCATTTTTCAATTCCAGGTATTTTGCCCAAAGCATTATTTCGTCGGTGGATAAGACCATGATTTCCTCCAAACTCTTGTGAAGGTGTTCGGCCAAAATTAAGGCAAAACGCAAATCATGGTCTTTCGCTATTCCCGTGCTGCATCTTCAAAATCCACATCGTCGCCGCCCATTTCTGAAACCACGCGGCTGATAATGTCCGGATCAATCTGTCTCATTAGTTCGGTTAGGTTAGAGCGAGTAAATAATTTTTTGCCGTCCTGGTCCATGGCTCGCAAAATAAACGTCATGGCGACTGCTTCGGCTTGTTTACCTTCACCATGCAATTTTAAGACTTCGCCCTGGTCTTTAAAATTCATGCTCGGCTTGTAATAAATGACGGTTTCTTTTCCGTCCACTACCCATTCGGGCACATTTGAACTTTGCAATTTACCGCTCATGCGGTCCCTAAATTGCGTCTTTGCGACTTCTAAAATATTGCTCATAAAATTCCCCGATTATTTAAAACCCCCGATAAATTAGCGGCAGACGCATCGGGGAAAACGCTTTTTCAGTCCTAAAACCTAGCCGCTAAACTGGTTAGGAAACGGCGGCCCAGGTTAGAGCGCCCGACCCTGTGAAACTAAACGTCTGTTCGACCATTCCATCAATCGCTGCGGAAACACCAATTTCAGTAACAATGGCGCTTCCCGTCGCAAAATAATCGCCGTTTGCCGATCCTTCTGGGAAAAGATTTAACACCAAGGAAGCTCCAATGGTGACCGCATTTTGCCCGGCATCTCCCTCATCCCAAAACATTTCGCACGAACCAGAAAAAGTCGTTTGCCCTGCTTTGTAGGTTTTGGAAGTATCACCCAGGGTGGTATCCTCAATGGTCCCGGCTGTCTCTGATAATGAATACGACCGTAATTCGCCGATAGTGGTGGACCCGATTTTTACCAGGCCGGCTGTAGCTGCGTGATTAGCCATTAGTTGGCCTCCTTAGTTTTAGTTACTTTCTTTGGTTTTGCGGCCGGCGCTTTATCGCTCCAGCCACGGTTTTTCATCGTTTGAATTTGGCTGGCGTGCGTGTCTACAACCTGGTCATTTTTGTACATCAACATCTGTGGACCTCACTTTTGTTCGGTTTAAATAGCATTAATTGGCCATTTTGTTAGGTTTGAATAGCATTAATTAGCAATAGTATTTGGCGCACCTGGCGCAATTCGATATGCTGCTTTCAAAGTTAACGTCGCCAAAGCGTTTGGTTTATCCTGCTCGGCGCTGTATTCAATTTGCGTATCTTCTAAATAAACATCTAACACTTTGCCATTCAACGTCGTATCTGCTGAAATCGCGGTTTCTATTTCCGCGCAAATTGTATCAATTACATCCTCAACGCCAGCCTTTGCTTTTGCCCTGGCTTCCACTCTTAATTGTAAGTTATGCCAATTTCTTGTTTTGCTGCTCAAATCGTCGTCCACTGTGTCGCGGTCTGCGTATATCGTTAAAGCGGGTAAAACGTCATAGGCAAAAATCGGTCGATCAAAGACCCGGCTGCCGGTTGATGTTAGGCCCGTTAATGTCGTCACCAACTGGGCGCGTATTTGCTGCCGTGCGTGTGGCATTACGTTTGGTCCTCAAGTATTAGCGAGACAATTCCAGTGCCGTCGCGCTGCACTCCCTGGACGTGATAAACCACGCCACCAATTGTCAATGCGTCACCATGGGCAATGCTTGAAACATCGGCTTGGGCGCAAGTAAATACCGGGTGAAAACCCTCAACGCCCTGCACTTCCATAAATGATTCGTCAAAGATTCCATTGATCGTTGTACTTCCCAGGGTCGCGTTAACTGCGAAATCCTCAGTATCAAAAAACGAATCAAAATCTTCGACAAAAGCCATGGGTTATGCCTTTTTCTTTGCTTTCGCGGGTGCTTCGGTGGCTGTATACGCCTCGGCCTTACCCATACGAATTAAAGTTTGCCCGTCCTGGTCGCTGACTTCTGCGACTGAACCAGCCAACAAATCTTTGCCGCTTGCTGCGGTCGTGTTTAAAATCTTAACTTTCATCTTATTCACCTGGTTAAATTATTACCTGGTTAAAAATGGGCGGGTGTTACCCCGCCCCAGGGTCTAGAGTTTACGAACCACCCGAACCTTTAGCGAACGATTGTGCGTGACGTACTGCAATGTCAACATCCTGCAAACAAACCACGCGGACGGTGCCTGACGCTGAACCAGTAGAGGTATCGACGTTAATATCTAAGCCGCCCCACATACCGATAATCAAGTCTGCAAAGTTACCAAAGACAACCGTATTAGCCGTCATTTGATTAGTAACAGCCATGTTGTAACCATTAACCTGGTTGTTAGCCATTACGAATTGACCCGAGCCGGAATCTTTCGCTTTCTGCTTCATGGCACCCGCCATGGCGGCCGTTGAAACATAACCTAGCGAGCCGAACAAAGCGTTGTCGATAGACACTTGTGATTCAACATCAACCATCTCGCCAAAGGTCGGATTACCCGCCGCCGCAAAGGTTTTTGCGCCAATGCCGGTCGTGGCTAATATGCCAGTGGGCTGGTTGCTAGAACCAGTGCCAGCTATTGCCGCCAAATCAATCGCCATTGCCAAACGCATTGCCAGGTCGTTGCGTACAAAACCTTCAATGTCGATTGAACTTTGAAGCAATAACTTACGGCTAATGTCAGAGAACGCACCAACCGTCTTGGGTGTCATTGCTACCTGGTCAAATGCTGCCTGGCTTTCAGTAACAGCGGCCGATTCCGCAACCCAATAAGCTGTTGCTCCACTGGTTTGACGCGGGATGGCGACGTTGCCAGATAGATCGCGCAACATAGTAGCGCCCAAACCAGCAACAACCATGGCGTTTTCTAAGCTATCAATAAAGCTGTTTGACAAAAGATCGGTTGCAACAGTGTTGCCGCCAGCGGTCGCCGTGCCCACGTTTAAATCACGCTTTAACACTTCGGTTGGTACAAACAAACCTTGGGCTGTTCTGCCCATTGAATCTGCCGCTGCGCGTGACGCTTCAAATTCAAACGCTGCTGCATCTTGTGCGCGACGATCGCTTGGGTTAGCTAAAGCGTGAATGGCGCGCATAAAGGAGAAATTACGCACTTCTTTTTCAGTCAAACCAATGTCGGTTGAAACAACCGGGGCTGGCTTGCTGATATTGTTTAACACATGGCTGCGAAACTCATTGGCTGTTTGGCCGCTGGTGATTGCTGCGCGTGCGTCGGTTGCAAAACCGTGCTGGTTTCCAATGGCTTCAATATCAGTAATGCGGCCCAACTCGGCTTTTCTCACGTCCTCAATTGCAAATGTATTGTCGACAACTGGTGCGACTTCTGGTGCTTTCGTATCCATTTTGGATTCCTCAACTTGTTTAATTTTAATGTTAGTTACTTCGGTTTGATGCTCACCATCAACGCCACGGCCAATACCGACCCCGGCGTCTGCTGGAATGCTCACCATGCTTATTTCGTATGGTTCCCAATCGGTCGCCCGGTAGGATTCCATGCCGTCTTTTTCAGATTCCAAAGCCATTTTGTGAATGCGGTAGCCCACACTTACAGACTTGCGAATGCCGTCTTTAACGTCTTGCCAAATTTCCTCTGCGCGGTCGCTTTTCCCAAAACGAACCTGTGCCCGGCCCACCCGGTCGCCAGAAATTACCACCGACTCAACGACGCCCACATGATCTGTGCCATCGTGATCTACCAGGACCGGGCCGCCGTCATTCAACCTGCCAAGGCGAATGGATTTGGCGTCATGGTCCAGGATTTCGTCACCGAACCACCGCTGCACGGGTGCCTCGCTTGAAAAAGCCAATTCAACTGTCCTGGCCTCTTCGTTAATTGCGTCCCTCGATAGGTCAAAAGACCTATGAAGAGCGCCTGTGTTAATCGTCTTGTTTGTCATTATTAACCTCTGGGGTTTCGACTTGTTCAACGGCAATGCCGTACTGCTTTAATAATTCGTTCTCAGCCTGTAGCTGCGCCAGGGTATCTTCAAAGTCGCGCCCTGCTGACGCTGCCACTTCGGTCCTAGACATAATGCCCATTTCAATACCCAGTTTGCTGGCTTGCTGATCTTTTAAAGGGTCAACCCAGGCCCATCCTCGCGGCTGGAATTCAACTTTTGTGAATTTTTCAAACTTCCGCTGTGGTAGCGCCAGGGCTTGGGTTGTCAGTGCTTGAACTAACCAGGCACGATAAACCGGGCGGCATAGCTGGTTTGATAGCCAATTTTGGATGGTGCGCCATTGTTCGCGCTCTTCTAAAACGCCGGACCTTATAGACGAAAAGTTAACGCCCTCCAGGTCGTTTGCTAGGGTGTTATAGGCCACGTTTAGGCCACTGGCTGCACCACGTAAAGCCGTCTTAATAAACGCCTGGTAGGCGCTGGTCGGGTGCTGTGGATCGAATGCTTTGAAGTCCACGCCCTGGGGCAATTGCTCCATGGCTCCTGGCTCCATATCCATCAACAAATTGCCGTCGTCGTCCTCATCACCCACATACTGGTCGCCGTCCGGGGACGTATAAAAGCCCATTTTGCTGCTAGAAATACGCGCCGCGATTAGCTCGGCTTCCTCATACGCGCCCACCTGGTTCAATCTATTAATGGCGGTGTGCATCCAGGGGACGCCACGCGCTTGCCCTGGGCGATCTGCCATATATAAATGCAACACGTCGGCCGCTGGCACGCGCTTATAATTGCGGCCGTTAAATAAGGTGATATTGTCGCCAGGGTGGCTAGTGCTAATGTGATACGCAACCGCTGCGCCCCATTCATTTAATTCAACGCCCATCACAATTCGATTTCCGTTGTTTAAATTTTTGTTTAGGTTTTCGTCTAGCTGGTCCGCTTCGATTACTTGGAGCGCAAAACCAAAGTCGTTTTTAAATCCGCGCACCATAATGATTAGCACTTCACCATCACGCGCAATAGATTTAATGGCCATATTCTGCACATCAATCCAAGTTTGTCGCCCGGTCACTGTACAATTTTCGATATTCGACCAGGCTGTAAATGCCGCCTCGATGGCGATATTGTCTTGCCGATCTAGTGTTCCATCGTCACGCCTGGACCTGGCTTGCATTTTAATGCCATGGGTGCCCACCACATTTGCAGAAGTCATGGCCAAAAACTTGCGCGCGTAATCGTTGTTCATACACAAATGGCGGGACCGGCTGCGAATCAATGGCAATGTGTTTATCAACTCACCATTTGCAGATAATGTGGACCCTTTGAAGTCGCCCGTTAGACGGTCAATAATGCCGGCATCATAACGTCGCTTATTGATTTTCTGTTTGCGCTTTTTTGGCGTGGCTTCCGATTTATTAAACCAGCCCATCATAAGAACCTCGTTAATAATCGACCATGATGGCCTAAACCTTTTTTGGCTCGGTGGCGGTTAATTTCAGCCACATATTTGCCCCGGTAACTGTCGCGTAACTTCATTAATTCTTCTATAGACGTGCGCGTTAGGGAGCGACCATTAATGGAATAGGCTTCTTGATCTTTGGTCGCGCGCTTTTCCAATACCGCTTCCACGGCATCCAGGACGATTTTGTAATGGCTGCGCGGGTCCGTTGTTGCGGCATCACGATTCGGTCGAATATCTATATAACCAGTGTCAATCGTGACCCGCTCGTTATCGCTGTTGCGGATTAAATACGCTTGCCAGTGGTAGTCGCCGGCGGTGTAGTTTTTGGTGGTGTTTTGGCCGACTTCGATTTTAAACGCGGTGCCATTTGCGCTGGCTGTTATCTCAATCTCGGTTGACCCGGCGCCGTCCAATCGAAACGAGTATTTGAGCGTATACGCCGATGATGGGTAATCGCTGAAATCGTCTTTCTTCCAGGTCCAGCGGTCGCCAATGACTAGCGTAAAGGGTTCACGCTCTGGGTAATTCGCGGTATCAAATAAATTGGCCATGCAAAAAAACGCCTTTAATCTAATGCCAAAGGCATAGGCGTATTTAGCTTTCAAATCAAGTGTTATATAAGCGCGGTTTATTTTGATTTATTTTGATTTATTTTTAATAAAAGTGTTGCACTATATTCATTTTGTCAGTACAATTAGTTTATTGAATCGAAACACAAAAACAACCAGGAAATATTATGAAAACTTCTTATATGTCACAATTTGAAATTCAACAGTTAGCAGAAGCCGCTTTAATCTCTTATGAGTTTACGGCGTCTTGGTCAAGAGCTTTTGAAGCTGCAAAAGAATTTGCTGCCGATGAATTAGGTATTAAAGCAACTACTGCACAAGCCGCAACATCGGTAAACATTGCAAAAACTGGATGGGAAGGTATTCGCCAATCAGTTCAAAAAATACAGTATCAAAACGCTTAATAACAATAACAGGGGCTACGGCCCCAGGGGAATATTATGATTACTTACCCACTAACTAACTCAGGATTGTATGAACTACGATGTGACATTAAAAACCTTGTAGATAATGTAAAAGTAAATGAAAGTGTATTAGCAACATTACCAAAAGGTCATAAATTTGAAAAATTCCATCAAGATAAAATTACAGAAATGGAAAACGATTATTGCGAACTGCGTCAGCAACTTAGAAACCGTGGTTTAATTCAATAACAATAACGGGGCTTCGGCCCTTTGGAGCATAACATGAGCAGCTATACATACTACGACCTTCAAGAAGACCTAAAGAATCATGCCAAGGATAAGCACCATAAGGATGTGGCTAAGTGGCTAAAAAGCCGTCCAGAAGTGGGTGCTTTAAATAGCGGAAAGTTTTACATCCACGCTGGCCCAAATCGTATTTATACAGAAATAGAAATATTTTCGTAACAATAAACGGGGCTTCGGCCCCAGGGGAATAAAATGAGACTTTACGTAAGCAAAAACAACCAATGGACCGGCACCCAATCGGACGCCAAGGCATTAGGTTCCTATGACCAAATTGAAGTGCCAACCGACAAGCCTGGATTAATTGCGTTTTTAAATTGTATTGAGCCAAAAACGTCTGAGGTTGACACCATGACGCCGGTTAATATAGTTTTAGATCAATACCCATCGAAAGGCCAACCATACTCATTAGGCAATACGGTTCCTGGCAAATGCTCATTAGTTGAGTTAAAAGAACTTTCAACAATCCTTCTTTGTTTGATGAATAAGGTATGGAATGAAATGGAACAAAAACAAGATTAATTTATAGGGGCTTCGGCCCCAGGGGAATAAAATGAAAACAATAATTTTAGAAATACCACATCAAAGCCGCCCTGTAGTTTGGAGCGTAAACAATGACCAAGAATTAATCGAAATGGCATCAAATGTCCATGATTTTTGTTATCAAGAGTGGACCATGCAAAACGCTATTGATTGTTTCGGCGACGAAATACCCGATGAATACAATGATATTTTAAAGAAAGATAAAAAGGTTATCGTTGTTGGCTGGTCTGGTCAAACTGAGTGCTACTCTTTAAAAGATGCTGATAACGAAATTGATGCAGCAAAAGAAGCCATTAGCCATGATCTAGCAAATTGTTTTTTCTTAGAATTGAACGAGGCTAAACAATTTGTTGAATCATATAATGGGCACCAATGTGTCGAACTAAGAAAAGCATTTAATGATTTTATAGAGTAATAATAATGAAAAAACCACATGGCATGGCTGGCCAAAAAAACGCCACGAAAGACATTACCAAATCTGTCCGGCTGCAAATTCGTTGCACGCCAGAAGAAAAACAAAAATGGGAACAAGCCGCCAATGGTAAATCATTGGCCGCCTTTGTATCCGATACGTTGAACGCTGCCAGTTAATACCTGGTGGCAAACCCTCCTTTTCTCGACCTCGTTTTCTTTGTTCTTTTCACCGGCGGTGGTGGTGTAGCTAGTGGGCTAGTTTGCTCCGGCTCTACTGCCACCGCGTTTTGTTTAGCCTTGCGCTTTGCAGCCAGGGCGGCCAGCTTCACGTTTAAATTATCCAGGGCAGCATAAGCATACGCCAGGCAATCAAGCGCCTCGTTTCTATCCCTGGTCTTTATAAACTCCATTACCGGGAACCCGCGCCGGTATTTAGTCACCATCTTTTCGGCGGTTAGCTGCTGGAAATATTCGTCGTCAAAGTCCACGCCAAAGTGAATATATCCCTCGCCACTGGTTAATCTTAACCTGGCATAAATGGTCCGTTTGGCGGTATCCACTCCGACCGTATACATGGGCGTTCTGGTGCGTCCCACTGGCTTTGGCTTGGTGGTTAATGGCTTGCCCATTCCCGCCTGACCTTTGATTGCAAACACCCTGCGGCTGCTCCTGGGCTTGGTGAACTGGTAAACGTATTCGGTCAGATAACCCGAATCAATCGCGGCCCCTGCAATCCGGTGGCCGTCATAAGTTTTCGTTAAAACGTCTTCTAACTCATGCCACACTTTTTGCTGTGTCGGGTCGCCCCATAAGACCACATGGTCCAAAATCCAGCACTCAGAATCCATACCCCACCCGACTATGGTAGTTTCGATTCGGTCCTTTTGAATATCTGACCCGCTTGTTAGCAATAACACTTCTGGCGGTATCGCGTCGATGGCATAATTTTCTTTGCGCTCCGACAATAAATGCTCACTTAAACTTTCGCCGGCTTCCTCCCAGGTTTCGCCCAGGCTAGTATTGACCCAGGTCTTTAATGTCTCCGGGTTCTTTTTTGCTTCCGCAAAATCCTCGGCAACATCGGCAAACGTGCGCCAAGGGCTATATAATTCGTTTAGATGAAACCCGGCAATCTTCCCTCCTGGTAACTCGGCCACCCACTTGCCGTTTTTAATCATCTTGGGTTTGTGTTTGTTTTCAATCACGCCACCACATTCGGTACACACCATCACCGCTTCGCTTGGCTTGCCCTCCGGCCATTGCACGTTGGCCCATTTCAACCTTTGCTCATGCTCACAATGTGGGCACGGGACGTGGTAATAACGTCGATCTGAAATGCCAAATTCTTGTTCTATTCTGCAAGCGCCTTTTAGTGTCGGCGTGCTGGTTAATATTATTTTGCGATTGTGGAACGTCGTTGTTCGTTTTCTAATCAGGTTAACCGGGTCGCCCTCGGCCCCTGCACTTTGCGGGTATCGGCTCACTTCGTCACAACAGACAATTCGTATTGGACGCGACGCCAGGCCGGTGGGTGAATTTGCGCCGGTCATTGTAATGTGGCCACCAGGGAATGATTTGTGGAATAACGTGTTACTTGATGCGCGGCTTTTGTTATCTGCAATTAGAGACTTTAAAGCCGGTGTATCTCGCACCATTGGCGCTAGCCGGTCATGGCTCCAGGTCTTTGCCATATCGACGGTGGGCTGGAGCACCATCATGGGTGCCGGGTCCTGGTCTATAAAGTAGCCGACGATATTGTTGATGATCTCAGTTTTACCCACCTGGGCCGACGACATAATAACTATTGTTTCTATCCTGGCGTCTGCCACGGTGTCCATAATTTCGCGCTGATACTCTGCCCGGCTTGTTCGCCACCGCCCTGGCTCCGCGCTCGACTCTGGCGATAGTCTGCGGTTTTCGTCGGCCCACTGGCTAACCGTTAGCTTCGGCGGCGCTTTCCATATTTTCTGCGATAGCTTCAATGCTTTTAAGGTGTTGTTTAGGTAATCCGTCATTATTTAATTCGTCCAGTGCTTCGTTGATTAGTCCTGTTAAAAATTCTTCTGATTCTAAATATTCATCCATCCCGATTGTCTGCGCTGCGGCTTTGGCTGGCATGGCCAACAACTTTGCCCTGGCGTTTCCTATGTGGCCCTGCCAGGTTTCGACCACTAAATCCATTGGAATCAAATTGCCGCGTGAAATCTCCAGTTCCAGGGTGGCTTTTTGTGCCTGGAGTTTGGTTAACTTGGCGCGCTCTTGCCCCAGGTCCAGGGTGCCACTGGTTTCCATATCCCTGGACCGCAACCAATCGCTGACCTGGCGAACTGAAAACATCACGTTTGGACCCTTTTTTTCTGCCGGGCACCCACTTCGCCGCCATTTGTCCACGGTAGTTAGCTCCACGCCAAAAGCCTCACCAATTTGTGTTCGGTTAAATTCCATCCTTGTTGTTCCCTCTTTGATAAAAATGATAACTAATTAAATGTCGACATTCTGAAACACCA
>Ga0308000_10000072_pt1 | contig 35835 bp, 27 predicted proteins | sample Neamet3_FD_203877 | JGI IMG/M metagenome (GOLD analysis project Ga0308000, IMG submission 203877) | Marine microbial communities from water near the shore, Antarctic Ocean - #3 | ecosystem: Environmental > Aquatic > Marine > Unclassified | place: Southern Ocean | collected 2014-06-04 | reverse complement strand
GTAGGAAATGCCAAATGGGCTAGAACAGCCGCAGGCAAAAGTGCAGCACAGGAAAGACCAATCACAGGTGCAACAGCAGCTAATCCAGTTGTTATTACATCTAACGGTCACGCTCTTGCAAACGGAACTAAAGTTTCGATTCGCGGAGTAGTTGGCATGGTAGAGCTTAACACTGCAACTGCATACACAGTAGCAGGTACTGCAACAAATACTTTCCAATTAGCAGGTATTAACGGTAGTGGATTTACTGGATATACATCAGGTGGTGTAGCAACAGTAGCAGCAACAGAAACTGGCGGCATTGTAGTCGACGCTCAAGCTACATAATAGGATATATTGAATGTCTAAGTACGTAAATGTACCTACAGGAAATTATAGCGTTATAGTCCAGGATAATGGGACTATAACGCTTGATACTGGCTTCCAACAAGGAACTACAACTATTACCGGTAATTTAGTTGTACAAGGTGATACCACTACAGTAACTTCTCAGAATTTAAATATTAAGGATAATATTTTAACACTTAATACTGGAGAAACTGGCGCAGGTATTACACTTAATGATTCTGGTTTAGAAATGGATCGTGGTACATATGTTAATGCGTTATTTACATTTAATGAAGATATAACATGGTCAGATCCTGTTACAGATACAACAAAAACAGGCGCCTTTGTTTTTAAAGATGCAAACAACGCTCTTATAGGTATTCGGACAAATAATATTAACACTGGTGGCGGAGACTTATATCTTATAAACTCTGGCACTGGTACAATTAGTGTTACTGGAACTAATAACTACGAAACACAAGTAACCGACGATGACGACATTCCAAACAAAAAGTATGTTGACAGTTCAATTACTAATGCGTTTAATACAGTTAATATATCAACAATTGGACAAGGTAATGCAGGTACACAAACTGCTATTGTTATTAACGATACTGATGTTTCTGGATTACCAAGTGTTGTTAATTTTAATATTGACGGAAATGTTAATGCTAAACTTTATGAAGATAGATTCGAATTACCAGAAATAAGAATTATTGGATCAGTTATTGAAACTACAGCTAGTAATCAAGACATGGTTATTAGTTCTCCAGGAACTGGTGTAGTACAAGTTGATGATACTTTGCACATAAGACAAGCAGTTCATATTCCAGCACAGCCGGCAGATGGTAATAAACTTTATATGCAAACTGAATCTTATGGCCAAACTGGTATGTTCTTCGTAAATGCACAAGGCACTAGAGACGAACTGATAAGTAAAAATAGAAGCATACTTTATAGTATGTTATTTTAGGAAAAGACATGGCAATTATATCAGCACAAATTAAAACAACAAACACTGACATACTAGATCCAGCAGGAGCAGGTAGTCCAGCAGGTGCAGTACCAACAGGAAAAACTTATGCAATTACAAACATCTTAGTTTGCAATAATAGTACAAGTGCTGCTGCTACATTTGATATGCATTTAGTAAAAAACGGAACTACCCTATCAAACGCAGTAACAAGAATAGTACATGATTTATCTTTGCCAGCTAAAGAGACATTTACTTTTGATAGCGAAAAAATTATTTTAGATGCAGGAGATAAGATTGTATTAATTGGCTCACCTGATATAGGCGCAGCTTTAACTAATTTATCTGCTACAGTAAGCTATTTGGAAGTATAACAATGAGATTCCTTAAACAACAAAGTACTAATACACGGGGAGCAATTGCTTCTGGCATTAGATATGATGTAAATAATCAAGCAGTTGTTGATGGAACACAAGCCCTTGTTGTACCATTAGGTACAACAGCACAACGACCATCATCTGCAACTAACGGTCAATTAAGATATAATACAACAAATAATGAATTTGAAGTATATGAAAATAGTTCTTGGAAGAATTTAAGGTACGCTGAACCAAATCCAGTAGGAGTTACACAACAAAATTTAGGTACTGGCGATGGCACAGAAACTACTTTTGGTCTTTTAAACTCAGGCGATACAGATTATCCAACTCCAGCAACTGCACAAAGCGTTTTAGTATTTGTTGAAAACGTTTTTCAAATATCTACAACAAACTACACACTTGTACAAAATCCTTCATCGGGACCAGGAGCACCTTATGCTTCAGGATGGTATCTTGTGTTTAGCACAGCAGTTCCTACCGGCAAACCAATAACAGTACTACACAACTTCGACAAGTAATTCCTATAAATATAGTATAGGAGTTAATAATGGCGCTAGGTAGAATTGGTGGTGGAGTTCTAAAAGACAATTTAGAACGCAACGGATCAAATTTAAATTTTAAAAATTCAAGCGGTTCTGTCGCATTACTCCATCTTGATGTTAATAATAACAGGATAGGTATTAACAACGAGTCACCTGCTAGCGGATATTCTTTAGACATTCCGACAGCATTAGTTAGTACAAATCTAGTTTCAAATAATGCTAACATACAAAACTGGACTATTGACTCTAACAGAATATATCAAAACAGCGGTAACATAAATTTAAGTGGAGCAAACAGTGTATTTCTTGCAGGCCTATTAACAGATGCTTTACGAGTTAATTTTAATACATTTGGATCTTTAGCAAATAGTAATATAATGTTATCTCCTAATGGCACAGGCACTGTCGAAATGCATTCAGATTGGCATTCAGATGGTAATATACATGCAACGGGCGATATAACATTTGGTGGTGATTTAGTTTTAGGTGATGACGATACTGATACAGTTATATTTAATAGTGACCTTAACAGTGACTTATTACCAGACCTTAACGATGTTTCTAACTTAGGCCGTGAAGGGTTATCTAACTTTGGCGGATATCAAACTAAGCGATGGAATCAATTAAATGCTAACGCACTATCATCAGCTTCTGCACGTTTTGCAACTGACGGGAATCCTGATGAAATAGGTACTTCTATTTTTACTAATGTAATCCAAGCTAAACGTAACGGCTATCCTGCACTAGCAATAAATTTAGATTTAAATCATACAGTCGCCGGTAAAAAAGTTGATATTGATCTTATATTATTAGAAAACGGAACTATAAGTACTGCTGCATTAACACTAGGATTTAATGTAACAAATGAGTTAGATATTATATCAACACAAGCATTGACATTGCCGGTTGGATCTAACGCTGAGAGACCTAATACTTTAGGCAGTTTTAGATTTAACTCAACATTAGACTTATTTGAAGGTAGAACAAACTCTGGATATATGCCGTTAGGCGGAGTATATTCTGAAAGCGGAGCAACAAGTCTTGTTGCACATCCTACAAACAATACTATAAGCTTTACTACAAATAATTCAGCATCAGGGTTAATTAATAGTACAAGTGTAAATTTAACAGGATTGCAAGTTGACGATATTAATATGAACAATAATTTAATATCTACTACTACTGCTAACACTAACCTACAATTTACACCACATGGTACTGGAACAATTAATATTGGTAATATTAACTTTAATGCCACTACTATTAATAATACTAGTAATAGTCCGTTAACATCAACACCGACTGGATTTGGATATGATAAAATAGCTGGTACTAATGGGTTTGTTATTCCACTGGGAAATAATGCAAGTCGCTGGGCTAGTCCCCAGATAGGCGACACTAGGTGGAATACAGATTCTGACACACTTGAAACCTGGACTGGATCAAGTTACGCAAGCTCTGCAGGTACAGGCGGCACACTTACTCTTGAAGAAATGAATGAACTTGCTCTCCAATATACAATTATACTGGGTTAATTAATACAACATTTCGATAAATACTATTGCTGCAACGTATGACCAAATACATGCAGTGACACACTGTGGTTAACCAGCAAAGCGTCGAAAGACTGAGAATTTGGCTAGAGGGACAGGATCCCCGTATTGAGGAGAGAAGATGGCTATTGGTCGCATTAGTGGTCCGCTCTTAAAAGCAAATTTGCTCCGTGAGGGTGTAGATCTAGCTTTTGAGACGAATTTACTATATCTAGATGTTAATAACAGCCGCGTTGGTATCAACAACGCAAGTCCCCAATACGATTTAGACGTTACTGGCACAACAAGAACCCCTGGATTACAAGTAAGCGGAACAAGTACGTTTGGTACTGTGTTGATTAGTGGAAACACTATCAGTACAACTGCACCTACATTAATTTTAGGAACATCAGACAATGTTGTCTATAATAAGCGTTTAACAATTGACTCAATTGATATTACTAATAACGTTATTTCAACAAATGATTCTAATGCTAACATAGAATTTGTTCCAAACGGAACAGGCATTTTTGAGGTACAAGGTAATACAAATGTATACGGAAACATTACTGCAACAGGAAATATTACAGCAAATGGTAATATAACTATTGGTGATGCAGATACTGACAACGTAACATTTAATGCTGACATTGCAAGTAATATTATACCGGATACCACTAATACATATAATTTAGGTTCATCTTCAAAGAAATGGAATAACGCATATATTAATGATGTAGTTGGTACTACGGGTAATATTGGCGATATAAACATTACTACTAATACTATACAAACATCAGTATCAAACGCTAACTTAGAGTTACGCGGCAATGGCGCAGGAAGTGTTGTAGTTGATAATCTTAGTTTTAAAAACGGAATAATTACAAGCACAGGTGATCTTACACTTGCTCCTGCAAACGGAAACGTAACTATAACTGGAACAGGATCTTTAAAACTTCCAGTTGGAACAACAGCACAACGACCAACTGCTGCACCTGGTAAAGTTAGATATAACAGCGATACAAATAGTGTCGAGGGATATAACGGGTCTAACTGGATCGTACTTAATGGAGTACAAGACCTAGACGGTGACACAAAAATTACAGCAGAAGCTACTCCAGGAGCAAATGATAATACTATAAGATTTAATATTGCAGGTACTACTGTAGCAGATTTAACAAGCACACGATTTAATGCTCCTAAGGTAACTGTAGATCAAATTGATATTGATAGTAATACTATTAGTACAGTATCTGGAAATACAAATTTAAATCTTAGTGCAAATGGAACAGGTAGTGTAGTATTTGATAATGCACTTAGTTTTAAAAACCAAACTATAACAAATACTGTTACTGACGGAGTTACTACATTTGCACAAACTGGTAACGGATATGTAAAGTTTAATGGAACTGGCGGATTAGTTATTCCAGTAGGGACATCAGCACAGCGTCCACCAGTAGCAAATACCGAAACAGGAATGATGAGATATAATACTCAAGAACAACGAGTTGAAGTATATTATAATAGTGCGTGGGGATCTGTAGCAGGCTCTGGCGCAGGTATATCAGTAGGTGATGCTGAAAATATTGCATTAGAACTAGTAATAAGTTTAGGATAATAACATGGCAACAACGTTTAGAAACAAAGTAGTAAAAGATATCGGAACCCAAAAGATAGTTGCGTTAGAAACTAACGGCAGCACACGTTCTACTATTATTGGTATTAGTTTAGCAAACACTACTAAGGGCGCAGTAAGTATAAGCATATTAATAGGTGATGATACTAGTAGCGAAGGATACTATATAAAAGATGTAATGCTTCCTCCTAAAGGAAGTTTAAAGCCATTGGGTCCAGCAGAGAAACTAATTTTAGCACCAACTAATACATTATTATTACAATCAAACAAAACTGATTCTGTTGATGCTGTTATAAGTTATGTAGATATTGTATAAGGAAAAATAAATGGCAAATTATGTAGGACAATCACAAGAACAATATTTTATGCAAAACGGAGAACGATTCTTTTACGGATTGCGTAGAACTGACAACGGTGAGTTGTTTATGGGTAGAGTAGATCAACTAGCTCAGGATGACGCGGTTCAAATTAATAAAATTGGTGATCCTATTAACAACTATCCTAATTTTGAACAAGGGCAAGAATTTTACGAAGGTAGAGATTATCAACATAATCTAGTATACGAAAATTTAAATTATGAACAATTTAAGCATGATGACAGAGATATGTTTTATTACATAAATTCAGAAGGTGAATTGTGTGTTAGAGTTAACGAAGATCATACATATGACGATGGTTCGTCGTCGAGCGGAATATAACATGAATAGTAGGAAAAACTAATGGCAGAATTTAATATTGATAGAATTAGGTTTAGATGGAAAAATATCTGGGCTGCATCTACCGTTTATAGAAAAGATGATATTGTACACTATCAAGGTAAAGCATATGTTTGTCTTCTAGGACACACTTCAGATACATCAGTATATAACGGAGTAGCTAATGGATTTTATACAGATTTAAATCATGCTAGTCCTAAATGGGAATTACAATTAGATGGATTTGTGTGGCGCGGCGTTTGGACTGGATCAACATATTATAGTATAGGTGAAATAGTTAAATGGGAAGGATATGTTTACAGATGTATTACTGTACATATTTCAAATGTTGTTGCATCACAAGGTGTACATACGGATTATTCAAAATGGACTCTAGTTGCAACTACAGATAACTGGGTTAATACATGGACAACTAACTTTGCATACGACTTAGGCGATGTAATAACTAATAGAGGTATTACATATCGTTGTATTACAAAGCATCAATCTGCAGCTACAACTCTTTTAGGCTTAGAAACAGATCAAGCTAAGTGGGAAATAGTAACACGATCTGATAACTGGAAAACAGATTGGGCAGTTAGTACACACTATCTAGTTGAAGATGTTATAAGATATAACGGTATTGTATATCGTTGTGTACTAGCACACGTTAGTAATTCATCTGCATCATCAGGATTAGAAGCAGACCAATCAAAATGGTCTACTGTAATCGATGCTATTGAATATAAAAGCACATGGGCAGCGTCAACAAGATACGTAGCAAACGACTTAGTAAAATACGGCGAAACTATATGGAAATGTGTAACTGGTCATACTTCTGCAGCATTATTTAGGACAGACGAAGCTTCTACTTATTGGACAGTATGGCTCCCAGGATTTGGTTACGAATTAGTATGGGCAAGTGCAACAGAATATCAAATTGGCGATATTGTTCTTTATGGTGGATATACTTACACTTGTTTACAAAACAACTTAAACAGTGTACCTAGTGTAAATGGGCTATTGCAAGACACAGGTAATTGGGAATTATTAAAGCAAGGATATAAACATCAAGGCGAATACGTTCATGCTACACAATATTACACAGGTGATGTAGTAAGAAACGGCGGATATGTATATATTTGTATAACAGATTCATCTTCAGAATATCCTGATACATCAGCTAAGTGGCAAATACTTGTTGTAGGACACAGGTGGAAAAGTGATTGGGTTGATAATGTACAATACTACATTGGTGATATTGTAACTTATGACGCTAGTGCATATTATTGTATACAAAGACACACTGGTTCAGAATCAGATAATAGACCAGATTTAGACATACTTAATGAGCACGAAAACTATTGGGAAGTAATGCTACTTGGTATTGACGGCAACGTATTAACAACAGACGGTGATATACGTGTTAGAGATTCCAGCCAAACTGAAAGATTAGCTATTGGTACTCCAGGATCTACATTAAAAACTATCGGCGGCAATAGTATATGGCAAGATTTTGGAACAGTAGCAAAAGTATTTTATGTTGCTCCAAATGGCGTAGATTCTAATACTAGCGGCTCAACAGTAAATGCACCCTTTGCAACAATTAAATATGCATGTGATTATGTTAATGCAGATTGGGCTAATAGAGCTCCTGCAACAATTTTTATCACAGCTGGGGTATATAATGAAATTATACCTATAGCAATTCCTGCATCAACAACACTAGTAGGTGACGAACTAAGAAGTGTTACTATACAACCAAATGTAGGCCTTGAAGCTAATAATATGTTTTACGTTAGTAATGCTGCTGGTGTTAGAAACTTAACACTTCAAGGGCTAGTAGGCACACTAGGAGACCAAAACTCTTACGGAACAAAACGTCCTGTATCGGGTGCATACATAAGTTTAAATCCAGGATCAGGAGTAGCAGATACTAGTGTACATATTACAACTAGATCACCTTATGTACAAAATGTAACAACATTTGGCACTAAATGTGTAGGTATTAAAATTGATGGGGCATTACATAATGCAGGAAATAAATCAATTGTTGCAAACGACTTTACACAGATATTAGATGACGGCATTGGAGCTTGGGCAACAAATAACGGTAGAGCAGAGTTAGTATCTGTTTTTACTTATTATAATCATATTGGTTACTTGTCAGACTCAGGCGGAAAACTACGGGCAACTAATGGTAACAATTCTTACGGTACGTTTGGTTCAGTAGCAGAAGGATTTGATACAGCCGAAACAGCTATTACTGGAGCAGTTACTAACCGAGGCTACGAAGCAACTGCTAATGCACTTACTGATAATGTAAATATGATATTGGGATTAGAATATAAAAATACTGGTACAACATATAGTGCAGCAGGAACTACAGTTACATTCGCAGGCCAAGGTTCAAATGCAACAGCAAGTTATCAAGAAACTAGAGACGATGGTGTTTACGAAGTAAGGCTAACTGACCCAGGTGACTCGAGCGCAGCAGGAGGAAACAACTACCAGTACAAGCTAAACTCTGCACAAGACGGAAGCTTAACTACTCTTACACTAGCAGCTTCTGATACTGATGGTACAAACGCAAAGTATGCAGGATTAAGAGTTTTTATATCTGAAGGTCCGGGAGTAGGACAATACGGATATATTGCTAGTTATAACTCAGCATCAAAAGTAGCACAGATTAGTAGAGAATCAGATAGCGCACCAGGCTGGGATCATATAAATCCAGGATGGCCAATTATAAATGACATGACAACAGCAACAAGGTATAGTTTAGAGCCTAGAGTAACATTTAGTGATCATACACTTGCGGCTACATCGGTTACTGCTCCTAGTAGTACTAACTGGACAGAGGTAGTTTGGTTTCCTGCAGGTAATAGCTATGTTGCATTTACTCAAGGATCTACTGTGTATTCATCTCATTCATCAGACGGAATAACTTGGAGTACACCAGTAACTAGAATAGCTAGCCGCAATGTTACAAAAGTAATATCAGACACTAACGGAAGTAGAATACTTATTTGTACAACTTTGGGTGTGTATAGCTTCAATACAGCAAATTTATCTAATACTAACGTATGTCCAACAATGAGTGCAGCGTTTAGTTCTGCTAACATTCGCGGCGCAGCAATTAAAGAAGGTTCTACAATTTTAGTAACTGGAATAAATTCACATTCACTTTACACAACCACTGACTTAACCGCAGGAACATTTAGAACTGTAACAGGAGCAGCGGCAGGCGGCACACATAACTATAAAAGAGTTGCATTTGGACCAGGAGTTGGGTCTATTGCTACTGGCGGTACCTTTGTTGCTATTAATGAAGGAACGTCAGGTGGTGCTGCTATGAGTGCAGATCTCGGAGCAACATTTTACCAGTTTAATGCCGGAGCAACAGGAAGACTACCAACAGGTTATACTGACATAGTATTTGGTAATGGTAGATTTGTTGCTATTGATCCAGGCGATGCTAGTAGTTTAACAAAAACAGCAATTAGTTTTGATGGCCTAACTTGGTATGAGCATACTATACCTGGCGCAACTGATTATTTAAAAATAGAGTACGGTGGCGGAACATTTATGGCTACTGGTACTGGTACACAAATTGCAAAGTCACAAGACGGAGTTGTGTGGAGAATTACTAGTGATGACAGTACTGACTTTGTTACTACAGAAAGTGCTAGCTGGTCTGCACAAGCATATAGTCCTACACTACAAAAATGGAGTATAGTTGCAAGTAATAATACTAACTGGAATACAGTAACTGGATGGGGCAGTAAACCATTTGCAAGGGCTGTAGTTAAGTCAGAAAAGATTAACGAATTCTTTATGTATGAGTCAGGAAGTCAGTATGCATCAACACCAACAGTTAGTGTATATGATTCTCAGGCAACTGTAAATTCAACACAGATTGCTAGAATTGGTGACGGAGCATTAGGTCAACCTACGTTCCAAAACAGAGGAACAAATTACATCACAGCTACAGCAACAATAGCAGGCGATGGATATGCAGACAGTTACCAAATTGGTTCAACACTTAAATTAACAGGTGTAAGCTTAGTTCCTGGACCAGGAGATAACTTAGTTATTACTGGCATTAATGATGTTAACTATAAAGTCTCTAGTATTGATGCACAATCAGGAAGTGCGCCAAACTATTCGTTAACACTAACAATTACTCCTACACTAGGAAGAGCAGAGTCTCCGGAACACGCTACAGCAGTTACTATTAGACAGCAGTACAGTCAAGTAAGATTAACTGGGCATGATTTCTTAGACATAGGCTCGGGAGATAAAACAGATTCAGATTATCCAAATAGGTATGTTGCAGGTTATGATGCTACTAACGATCCTAAGCAAGAAAATGAAGTTAGGGAAGCAAACGCTGGCAGAGTATTTTATACAAGTACAGACCAAGATGGTAACTTTAGAGTTGGTGAACAATTTAAAGTAGAACAGGATACAGGTATTATTACTATTAATGCTTCGTATTTTACGTTAACTGGCTTGTCACAATTAACATTAGGTGGAATACAAGTTGGCGGAACAGCAGTAATAATTAACGAGTTTTCAAAAGAACCAACATTTATTGCTAACGCCAATAACATTGTTCCAACACAAAAAGCAATAGGAAAATATCTCGAATCGAGAGTATCCGGTGGCAGCAGTAATGCTAACGCTACTAGAGTAGTTGCTGGTACAATACAAATTGATACTAACACTATAACATCTACAGATTCTAGTACAGGAGTTGTTTTTACTGCAAGAATTAACCATACAAAACCAATTAAGGGTAATATGGCTGCTTTGCAATATTTTGCACACGGTAGTCATTGCGGGAATATGATATGATGATAAATATATATAAGTTTTATGGAGTGCTAAATGGCTGAATTTAAGTTAGGTAGAATTAGGTTTATATGGAAAGGAACGTGGACTCTTTCCACAACCTACTATATTGATGACATCGTTAGAAACGGCGGTAATACATATATTTGTGTTAAGGGACATAGTGCTCCAGCACTTTTTTCAACTAGCCAATCAACTTATTGGAATAAGATTTCTGATGGTACTGAATGGAAAGGCGACTGGGGAACCAGTGTACTTTACAAAATTAATGATATTGTAAAGTATGGCGGATATTTATATATTGCTAATGCAGAACATACTTCGGCAGGAAGTGCAACTTCAGGTTTAGAACAAGATGCAGCAAGTTGGGATTTATTTGCTGAGGGATTTGATTATAAAGCAAACTGGGCAATAAGTACTAGATACAAAGTTAATGACATTGCAAAATACAACGGTACAATTTACGTTTGTGTAACCCATCATACTTCTGCAGCGACAGCTGCGCTAGGATTAGAAACCGACCAAGCTAAATGGCATATTTTTTCCGAAGGATTTTACTGGAGAAATAATTGGTCTTCTTCCTCTAGATACACAGTAAATGATATTGTACGCTATGGTGGACAACTATATGTTGCAAACACAGGGCATACTTCTGCAGCAACAGCCGCACTTGGATTAGAAAACGACCAATCAAAGTGGGATTATCTAAACAAAGGTTTAGAGTACAAAGTAGATTGGTCAAGCACTACTAGATATAAAATTAATGACATTGTTAAGTATGGCGGCGGAACATGGATTTGTACAACTTATCATACTAGTCAAGCAACATTTGCTGCTGACGAAAGTAAGTGGGCACAATTTGTTGAAGGTTTAGAATTTGAAGATACATGGAGCGGCACTTCAACGTACCAACCAGGTGACTTTGTTACATACGGTGGGTACTCTTATGTTTCTAAAACAAACAACATAGGACAAGGACACCCGTCTACTAATACATCAGATTGGGATTTATTTACAACTGGATTTAGGCATGCGCAGGATTGGGGCGACGATAGTTCCACAGAAGAATATGTAGTTGGCGATGTAGTAAGACTTGGCGCATTTACATACTTGTGTATACTAGACCATACAGGACAACGACCTCCAGAAAACACATATTGGGAACTTCTAAACGAAGGTTTCAAATGGAAAAATACTTGGGGAACTGCAACACTTTATGACAAAGGCGATTCAATTAGATATGGTGTAAACAGCTATGTTTGTATACTTGCACACACATCAGACACTCCTAAACGCCCAGATAACGATAGCGGCGGAACATATTGGAATGCATTAATTGCAGGCGCTGAATCAGGAAACTTAACAACACAAGGTGACTTAGTTTACTACAGCGGCGCAGGCCCAACGCGACTTCCGATCGGATCCGCTGGACAAGTACTTAAAGTAAATGCAGCCGGTACTGCTCCTGAATGGGGATACTTTGGCGCACTTAATAATGTGTACTATGTACAAAATACTACAGGTGTTGATACACCAGCATCTGACTACGGGCTTACACTAGACCGTCCTTGGAAAACAATTCAATATGCTACACAACAAATCTTAAATGGTGCAGAACGCCCAGCAGCTAAAAGATTATTAACTATTAATAGAAGTTTTGTTGCACAAGATGCTGTAGAATTTGTAGACCACGGTATTGCAAACGTAACAAGTCCTTACACAGCAAGCTTTACATATACAAAAGCAACTTGGTTAGTATTGGCTGGAAGATTAGTTGATGCATTAGCATACGATTTAAGTCACAGTGGAAATGTTCGTACACGGGCATTAACAACAGCTATACATAACGATTCTACTATTACAGGTAAGAAAGTAGAATTTAATGCAATGGTAGCAAGAATGTTAGTTGTTATTGATGCTGTATTAAGTAATGCGGCACCTGCAGCTAATTATCAAACGCTAAACAGTAATATTATAGCTACGCAACAAACAGAAGCAGCACAAGTAGAACTAGCAGACGATTTATCTACAGCTACTAGTTTAGCGACTATTCTTACAGTAGCAGTTACAGCAGGTAGTGTAACCAGTATGACAGCAGCTGTTCTTCCAACTAATTCTCTTTATGTTAAGAGTGGAACATTTGCAGAAACACTGCCAATACTTGTTCCAGCAAATACAGCAATTATTGGAGACGAGTTACGGTCAACTAAAATTACACCAGCAGGTATACAAACAGGGGCAGCTGATGTTCCAAAGAGTATAGCGGCTATTGCAAGATTACAAGTTATTATGAATAGCATTGTTGTAAACAGTGGAATAACAAAAACTTCAGGCAATGCATTAACACAAGTAACAACAAGGCCAGCAGGTAGTTCGGCAGCTGGAACAGCAGCAACAAACTTACTTCAAGAACTGCAAGATTATATTGACTATCGTGTTAACGGTGTTGCAGGCGACTCTACAGTTCCTACTATAAGAGGAACTAATACTCCTGAAACATCAACAGCATATACTTTTGCTGTAGAATGTATCGAAGCAAACAGAGCATTCTTAGTAGCAGAAGTACATGCATATATTGCAGCAACTTATCCAAGTTATACGTATACTATTGCAGCTTGTACAAGAGATGTTAATAGATACTTAGACTCTATCATTTATGATATGATATACACAGGCAACTGGAAAACACTTTCAGGAGCAGAACTTTATGGTAATTCAGTAAGTGGTAGTACAACTAAAAATATGTTCTATATGCGTAATGCTACAGGACTAAGAAATTGTACAGTAAGTGGACTAGCAGGCACACTAGGCAGTGCCAATGCATACGGGACTAAGCGTCCGACAGCAGGTTCATTTGTAAGTCTTGATCCAGGATATGGTCCAGCTGATACAGATGCATGGATTGCTACTAGATCACCTTACGTACAAAATGTAACTACTATTGGCGCAAAATGTATTGGTCTAAAGATTGACGGAGATTTACACGACGGCGGCAACGATAGTATTGTTGCAAACGATTTTACACAAATACTTGATGAAGGCATTGGTGTTTGGGTTACTAACTTAGGTAGAGCAGAACTTGTTAGTGTATTCTCATACTTTGGGCATATTGGGTACTTGGCAGAAAACGGTGGTAAGATCCGTGCAACAAACGGTAACTCATCATATGGTGACTACGGTACTGTTGCTGAAGGAGTTGATGCAACTGAAACAGCAACAACCGGTACAGTTACTAATAGATCAACAGAAGCTAATATAAAGAAAGTATTAACAGATAAAAATAAAATATTACAATTTGAATATACAAATGCTGGTGTTGGGTATGCCGATGGCGACACAACTACTACTATCTCAGGTGGCAATAATGATGCTGCTATTAGTGCAGAAAATGTTTTTGCAGGCGGCGTATATGAAGTAAGACTATTAGATCCGTCAAGTAATTTAGGCGGAGCAGGATATGTTACAGCAACTAATACTGCACAAGTAGGTAATACGACACAAATTACAATTAGTAATACAGATGCAAATGGTAGTGCAGTATATGCAGGAATGGCAATTTGGATTGTTAGCGGCACTGGCGCTGGGCAGTATGCATATATTAATGCTTATAACTCCGGAACTAAGATAGCTACTGTTCTTAAAAGCAGTGACGGTAGTGCAGGTTGGGACTCGTGTTACGGTGCAGCTATTGTTTCGACACTAGATGCTACAACAGAATATATGATTGAACCAAGAGTAGTGTTTAGTGGCGGCGGCGTAAGTGCGTATGCAGACATTGCAAAAGCTAGAGTTAAAGTTGAAGACGGTAAAGTTGTTGAAATTAGACTATGGCATCCGGGCACTGGATACAGTTCAGCTCCAACGTTTACATTAACAGATCCAAATAATACTGTTGATGTTCCGCATGTTGTTAGATACGGCAACGGCGTACTTGGGCAACCAACATTTAGTGCAAGAGGCACAGGGTATACAACTGCAACTGCAACAATAGCATCAGCGGCTGGGTATGCTGACTTTTATCAACCAGGACAGTACATTAAAGTTAATGCTTTAACGACAACACCAGTAGCTGGTTCAAACGTAGAAATAGCTGGTATAGCAAGCACTTGGTATAAACTAGTTGGTGTTACACAAGTAACAGGCAGCGCAGGCAACTACTCTGCACTAATACAAGTTAGTCCAGCAATAAGTGTTACTGATGCTCCAGAACATGATGAAGCTATAACTATACGTACTAGATACAGTCAAGTACGATTAACAGGACACGATTTCTTAGAAGTTGGAACAGGCGGAGTTACTACTACTAACTATCCAGGAACACCTAGTGTAGTACCTGACCAATCAGACGAAACTAAAGACTTTGGTGGTGGACGAGTATTTTACACTTCAACTGACCAAGATGGTAACTTTAGAGTTGGCGAGTTGTTTAGCGTAGAGCAAGCAACTGGTAGAGCAACATTAAATGCAGATGCATTTAACGTAAGCGGTTTGCAAGAACTACAACTTGGTGAATTATCATTAGGCGGAACAAGTGCAAATATTACTGAGTTTTCAACTGATGGAACGTTTACAGCCAACAGTGACAGCATTGTTCCAACACAGCGAGCTATTAAAACTTATATAGCAAGTCAAATTGGTGGTGGTGCTGGTGAACTAAATGTAAACTCACTAACAGCTGGACAGATAAGACTTACTGGTCAGACAATATCTCATACAACCAATCAAGAGATAAATATAACAACACAAGTAAACTATACAGGCGGCGTAAGTGGTTCACCAGTCGCACTGAATATGTTTTTACAAGGTTAATGGAGAAATAACAAATGGCCACAGGAAGAATAGGAACAGCTGATTTATCGGCAGGTGCAGATACTACTATCTACACTACGCCAGCTAGTACATATACCGTAGCTAGTGTTTCAATGACAAATAGAGGCAACTCGGCAGTGACTGTGCGGTTAGCTATTTGTGATACTAGCACACCGGGATTAGACGAATACTTAGAGTATGATGTTGAATTGCTACCCAGGAACGTGTTAGAACGTACTGGTATTATTACAGACGCTGGTAAATTAATTGTAGCAAGGTCAAGTGGAGCAAACGTAAGTGTTGTTGCATTTGGAATTGAGACAGCGGCATAAATATATTAAAGGACAAATAAAATGGGAAGATATTTAACAAGCACATTGAATTACTCAACAACTAACGTTGTTACTGGTGTAAGTGTAACTGCTAAAGCTAACGAACGTGTTATTTGTACAGCGGGTAGTATTACTATTACCCTACCGCTCAATCCTGTGGTAGAAGACACTGTACAAATTATTGACGTTTCGGGAAATGCTGGATCAGCAAACATCACAGTAGCACGTAACGGCCAAGAAATTCAAAATGTAGCAGATAACTTAGTCATTGACATCAACAACGCATCGCCAATATTAACATTTACTGGTGCTACGTATGGTTGGGTCATTGCAGGATCATAAAGGAAGTATTTAAATGACAACATTAACAACATTACTTTCGTCTATAAGCCCAACAAACATAGGTAATCCTCCGGGATACCTACAAGTGTATCATACTAGTATAACATCCGTTTCAAACGGAGGTTGTTGCTGCTTATGGACTGTTCCGGCTGGAGTAACATCAGTAACGTTTGAATTATACGGCGGCGGAGCATCGGGTAATGATGCATGTTGTTGTGCATGGACTGCGGTTGAACCAACATCAGGCAACTATGCAATAAAACAAGTAGACGTTGTTGCAGGATGCCAATTTAAAATATGTGCAGGTGGTTCAACAGCATGTGCTCACAATATCAGTAATGGAGGCTGCCATGGATGTTCAAGTTATGTAGAAGCAGTTACTGGATCAACAGTTGTTGGTTGTGCATGCGGTGGCTTTTGTGGTTCAAGTCAACCAGGATTTTCAAGCCCATTTACTTCATATACATGTTGTTGGGGGAGAATAAACGGCGATAATAATACTAGTCGGAATTCGAGTGTTAACGATATTGATATAATGGGAACCGGCGGTAATAGTCATAAAATACAGCATTGCTTTACAGAACATTTTTCCACAGGTAGCGGCGGCTGGAATATGGACAGCTGGAGAAGTTTTAGCTTTTGTGATACTACTTGGCAAAGACAAGGTGGAGATGTACACTCAGGAGGCCAAGGCTGGGGCATGTGGCCTGGCGGACCTGGTACTAGCGGAATTGCTTGCGGCGGCGGACATTGCTGGGGTACCTTTGGTGCCGGCGGCACAATAATTGTAAGATATAATTAATTTTAGAGGAAAGATAAAATGGCAGAGAATACAATAGTTACAGCGGACATTACTTATAACGTCCCAAACAGCCTTTATAGTCAGAGCGCAAGCAGCAACAAAACTGTTACAGCTTCGTATACTGGTCCGGACAGGTGCTGGGTATTTCCTGACACAGACGGAGCAGCAAAAGGAAAGTTTTCTAAAAACTCAGGAGCTAAACTAGCAGCAGACGACGGTGATAGTATACCAGTACCAAACGGATGCACTAGAGTATTAGTTACAGTAGCAGACGATCCATTAATAATGGCTATCCTAAAACCGGAAGGAAGTACAATAACAATTGCTGGGCAATCACAAACAACAGAAAGTTTACCAGATAGCACAACTTGGTCCGAAAATGCAAAATTAGAACTTGGCGAAGCATATGCTGGTTCTGAAAAATTAGAATATGATCTTGATGCAGAATCATGGAAAACACCGGCATATCATGCAGTTCCTACAACTTGGGATGAAGTAGTAGCCACTAGGAATAATATGCTACTTGCAAGTGATGGAAAAATTGCAGACGATATGCCAGCAGCAATTAAAAATCCTTGGATAGCTTATAGAACAGCACTAAGAAATATTCCTGCTACTTATAACAGAGGCGATTCCGACGAATTTGCGCCACATAAAGTGTCGTGGCCCTTAGCACCAGATACAGTAGCGGAGTAAAAAAATGTCAGCACTAAAAACAATGTTACAATACGGCGGCGGAAGCGGCGGCACAATTGCTGTCAACAGACTCACTATATATCACACATCCAAGGATTCACCCAACAACGGCGGATGCTGTTGTGCATGGACAGTTCCAGCAGGAGTCACGTGGTTTGCAGTTGAAATGTGGGGCGGCGGTGGCGGCGGTGCTGGCACATGTTGCTGCCACGGTGGTTGGCCTGGCGGTGCTGGCAGTTATACGAGAAAAGTTGTTAGTCATCCTACACCAGGTACGACATTAGCCGGTCGTGTATATAGAATGTGTGCAGCTGGCTCAACAGGTTGTGCTGCGAGTGTAACAGGTTGTACAGGATGCCCAAGTTATATATACGGCGAATCAGAATCTGCAAACGTAGTGTGCGCTCAGCGAGGTTCAAGAGGTTGTTCAAAATGCTATTGGGGTTCAAACTGTAGTTATCAAGGTTGTAGTGCTCAACAGTTTTGTAACGATCAAAGCGCAGAAGCCTTCAACGGTGGCTGGTGTGGAAGCTTTGGAATCACAGGCGTAGGCGGCGCCGGACATGGATCGCCTAACTGCTGGAATAGTGCTCATAACTATGCTCCACATTCTCCTTACACAGGAGGTCAGTACAGGAAGAGCAAGGATGGCTGCTCCGGAATTTGCGCAGGTTGCTGTTCTATGGGTCACGCACACTTTCCAGGTGGCGGCGGCGGTACAGGAGATAGTCATACAAGTGGCGGCGGCAATGGCGCTCCAGGAGCCGGCGGACTAATACTAATTGAATATTGGGTAGGATCATAATATGACACAGCTAAAGAATTTAATTTACGGATATGCGTCAGGCAGCACTATTACGCCGTCGGAGTTCACAATAGAAAACAACCAATACTGGGTGGCTCAAAACGGAGGATGCGCTTACGTATGGACAGTACCAGCAGGCAAAACAAAGGCTGTTATGGAAATGTGGAGTGGCGGCGCAGGCGGCTCACACTCATGTTGTTGTATGATGGGCGCAGGCGGCAACGGAGGCGGATACCAAAAGTTTATAGTTGACGTAGCAGCAGGCGAACAGATCTGCATGTGTACAGCAGGAACAACTGGAAGCGGCAATAATGGGGCCCATAATGGATGCCATGGATGTTTTAGTTCAATTTGCTTGAACGGTACTTGGTGTGCGTGTCAAAATGGCGGACAGGCAAGCGCCAGAACAGCGAGATGTAACTTAGCACAGAGCTGCTACACATGCTGTTCTACATGTTATTGCTGCGGCGGATATACTTATGCTACCGCAGGCAACAATTTTCAAAGACTTGCACAGCAACAAGGTACATCAACAGTTTACCATTCAACACAATGGTGTGTAGACATGGGTTGGCAGTACAGTGGAGGTAGCTACGGAGTTCCAGGACAACGGCCACAAGGAACAAGTACTTGTTGCCAAGATTGTTGGGGCGGAATATGTTCTAACTATAGTTCTTGCGCCGGTCAAGCTTGCCAAAGCGCAGCACATCATCCAGGCGGCGGCGGAATATCAGCCTGGGGCGCAGATGGAGGTTGCAGATGCGGCTCTCCAGGTGCTGGCGGCCTAATTTATGTAGTTTACTGGTAAGGAATAAAAATGACTGATATAACAATAGATTTTGAATACCCTGTTCCAGACGAACAGTATGCACAGACTGACTCTAAAAATAAAAAAGGCAAACTACGATATATTGGACCTGATAAAGTTTATATTTGGGTAGACAATATAACTAATAAACTTAGCCAATGGGAAAGTGGCGGCACTGGAGAAGAACTTTGGAATGGAGATATTCCAATGCCAACAGGAACTGGGCAATTTTTAATTGAATTAGACGTAGCTACATATCCAGAAATTGCTGCTGTGTTTCAAGGTATTGATCACTTTGCAATTCCTACAATAGCTGAAGAAGTTCCAGGCAATATGCTTCCTTATTATAGAAATAAATTTCCAACACCTGATCATGCGTATGAATGGAAAGAAATACAATATGATCCGATTGACAAAAAACTAGTAAAACCATATCCATGGAAGCAACCATTTATTACGTGGGAAGACAGACTTGGTAAACGAGATTTACTATTATCAATGTCAGATGTAAATAACACTGCTGATATGCCAGATAGTCGAAGAGCACTAATAGTAAACTATAGACAAGCTTTGAGAAACATTACTGAAACAGTTGGAGTTGCATGGACTGCAACAATTCCAGCAGGTGGCTCAGGTTATGCACAAGACGATATATTATTAGTACAAGATCCTAAGTACAAAAATGGCACAGTAGTTGCCAATGAAGTTAAATTAACTGTAACAACAGTTAACGGTAGCGGTGCTATTACAGGATTTAGTGTTGAAAATAAAAGAGCATTATATCATCCAACAGCAGCAGTATATACTGGATGTTTCTTTGTAACTAATGGTGCTGGCTCAGGAGCAACGGTTACACTAACTAAAGTAGTACAAGTTAAGCCTTGGAAAACTAACTGGCCTAACAATCCAATGAGGCCTAAGAATGTACGAGATACACCGCAAGCACTTGCATCAGATTCTAACCCAGATCATTTAGTAGATCAGAACATTACTGAAGATGATATTATGAAAAATAGTTATGATACATCACTTCCTAATTATATTGATGTATCCGACCTAGACGATTAATTAACATTTACACTAACAGTGAAAGGCGCTTTATGCGCCTTTCACTTTGACCATTTAGAAATCCTTTAAATTATAAATATTCATATAGAAGCAATTAACTGCTCTGTTTATTAACGATAGGATTTAAGAAAAATATGTCAAAAAGAAATTCAGCAATTTTTATTAACGGTGGCGCAGGGCGTGTTGTATGTTCAATCCCTGCACTAGAAAAATTTCATGAAGAAAATCCAGATAATGATTTTCTAGTAATATGCGAAGGCGGCACTGACTTTTTTAAAGGACATCCGGTATTACATGCTAAGGCATATGATCATTGGCATAAGAACTTATTTGAAGATAAATTAAAAGATATGGATATATTAAGCCCGGAGCCTTACAGAGTTTGGGAATATTATAACCAACAGTGTAGCTTGGCTCAAGCATATGATATTGCTATTAATAATAAAGGCGTTAGAGAATTACCTAAGCCTAATATTAGACTTAGTAAAGGAGAGCTAGTTCGAGGCTCCCAAGTTATTAAAGAAGTAAAAGAGAAAACTGGTCTTGATAAAGCATTAATTATTCAACCATTTGGTAGAGGCATAGTAGAAGAATCTGGCATGTTAACTGATTATAGTGGAAGAAGTATAGAACCATTAAACTTAGTTAACATAGTAAACAGTCTTAGCAAAGATTACGCTCTTCTTTTTATGGGAGAACTAGCAATTGATTTTAAAGAACACGGAGTTGATAGGCCAGTAGCAGTTCCTAAAGGAATTGATTTAAGGACATGGTGTTCTATTATTGCTAAAGCAGATCATTTTTTAGGGTGTGATAGTGTAGGTCAACATATGGCATATTCGTTTGACATACCAAGTACAGTGGTTATAGGAAGTACTTTTCCAATTAATACAAGCTATCCTAATTGCGACTTCTTTAATATTTTAGATATGGGAGAAATTTCTAGAGTATATAGTCCAATTAGAATTACAGTAGATGAATATTCTGATAGGGTTAATGAAGGTGTTATGCAAATGACTGATCAAGTTGAAACACACATTATTGAAGAAATCAAAAAAAACGTAGCTTAGGAAATGACTAATATGAAAAAACCAGTTTGGATTGCGGGAATTGCTAGAGGACACAACGCAGGAGTGTGTTTACTTAAAGACGGAGAAATCGTATTTAGTATTGAAGAAGAACGATTAACTCGGGTAAAGTATGATGGCGGACCACTAGCTAGTATGCTTAAAATTAAAGAATATACAGACAAATTAGATTACTTAGTTATTGCTCATACTACTGATTTAGAGACTGCTGGCAAGTTAGATTATTCCGGAGAAGATGTATATTCTGGATTAGCAAGGAAAATAGGTTTATTAGATTTACCTTCACCCGGCAAGCAAGATCAGGTAATTGATGTAGCATGGTTTCATCACAAAATGCATGCAGCAATGGCTTTTTATAGATCAGGCTTCGATGAAGCCGTAGCTGTTATCGTTGATGGCGCCGGCACATTTTTTCCGATGAGCCACGGTAACGAAGATATGACAATATGGGAAACTGAAAGTATTTACAAATGTAACTACCCGGCAAATTTTAAAACTTTGCATAAAACATTAGGTGCTAGAAATGCTATTCCTGCAGGAGTTATAGAGGATTGGGATGCCGGCAATGGATGGAAAGAAACAAAAGGAACTGTTTATAATGTATATGTTCATGATCGCGCAGGAATTGTAAAGGCGTATGAAGCTGTAACAGAGTATTGTGGGTTTAGTGCTATCGAAGCAGGCAAAACTATGGGGTTATCGCCTTATGGAAACCCTAATAATAATATTCCTTCAATTATGGACCATGAGGTAGACTTACCGTATCCAACTACAAATAGAAATCTAATTGTTCCTAGATATCCAAATGGTGCTGTAATTAATGATGCATTGTATCAAGAACTTAAAGATGCTGACTTAGAATTTGACCAAGAAAATGTTACGTACCTTAAAAATAGAAGAGACTTAGCATATGCTGTACAGCAAGAAACCCAAGAAGCAGTAGTAAAGCTTATTAGACACGCTGTTGCTAAATCAAAATGTAAAAAAGTTGTAATTAGCGGCGGTTACGGATTAAACTGTGTTGCTAACTATCATTACCTCGAAGCACTTAAAGATGAAGGTATTGAAATTTACGTAGAGCCTATTTCAAATGATGCCGGAACTGCGATGGGCGCAGCTATGATACAACATTATAAACTTACTAAAGATACAAAAGTTAATCAACGTGCTAATGATGTATTTTTAGGACCCAAGCATGAATATTCAGAACAAGACATTTATAGTACTGTAGAAAAATATGATGCTGAAATTAAAGATGCAACACATGAAGACATAGTTGAATTAATGACTAGTAAAAATATTGTTGCTAATTTTCAAGGGCGTTCTGAAAATGGACCTAGAGCATTAGGTAATAGAAGCTTAATGTTTGATCCAACATTTAAAGATGGTAAAGATTATGTAAATGAAATCAAACATAGAGAATATTTTCGCCCATTTGCAGGTAGTATATTAGAAGAAGATGCTCATGAATGGTTTGACTTACGAGGAATGGATAGTTCACCTACAATGATGTATGCTGTTGACTGCTTGCCAGGTGTTGAAGATAGAATCCCTGCAATTATTCATGTTGACGGTACTTGTAGAATACAAACAGTAAGTAGAGAACAAAACCCGCACTATTATGATATTATTAAAACTTTTAAAGAAAAGAAAGGTATTCCTATTATTTTTAATACTAGTTTTAATCTAGGCGGTGAACCATTAGTTGAAACACTCGACGATGCTGTACGTACTTTAACAACTAGCGAAATAGAATATTTGTATTTGCCTGAACATAATAAACTTATTACAGTATGGAACAACTGATAAATATAATGACAAAGGATCATTATGTTTAATATTACAAATTACTTTAGAGAAGGCATTAAAAAGACGCTACTAGTAAGAAATAATGGCGCATCTTCTCACAACGGCCCTTGGAAGCAAGTATACACGAACACGCAAGTAGAAAGATGGCATGCTGGAGAGTTTAGTACAGCTGAGTTTACTATATCAATTGATTATGATAATGCTAACAAAGAAATTATAAAATGTATTGTTGCAGTTGGTGTTGATTATGCTAATTTAAGTGTAGTTGGTAGAAGCAATTTAAGTAATGATCTTGTAGACTTGTCAGTCACTGTTAATCAATCTTATGTAGATTTGTTAATAACAGCTAAAACAGGATATACAGGTGCAAAATTTATTTACACTGCAAATTACTTTCAAAATCAAAATCCGTTAACTAGTTGACATTCCTAAGTAGGCTAAATATACTATATGGAGTAAGTAATGCCAACGACAGTTAACACACCTTTAAGAACAGACTACGGCTTTAAAAGCCCGAACTTTACGGTTGATGCCGACGGTAACATTTCAGCTTCATCATTAACATTATCAATAGGCGGCGAAGCAGGAATTGCTGCTGATTATGATTTTATTGAAAGCGCAGGCAATTTTAGATTTTCAGGACAAGCAAGTAATCAACCTGGCATTACTGTTTACAGAAATTCAACTACTACATTTGACTTAGGATTTACTACTTTAACCTTTAATATTTTTAGTGGACTATCGCCTACAGTATTGTATAATACCGGCATACGGCATAGTGATAGTACTGTTGCAGCATCAGCCCAAAATAAAAGTACGGGTAGACTAACTTGGACAGTTCCGTTAAGTGCTCCTAATACTTTATATTATGGTAATGCAGCTGGTGATGTATTCGGAACTATTCAAGTTTTAGATCAAACAAGAAGTTTTAGTGAAGTAAGTATAACTAGCGGAACACAAAGCTCAACCCCGACAACAGGTGCTTTAAAAGTTACAGGCGGATTAGGTGTAGGACTTAATGCAAACTTTGGCGGAACAATGAGTGTAGCAAGTATGATCACAGCAACAGGTGGAGTTACCGGTGACTTAAACGGATCAGTTTATTCAGATAATAGTACATTACTAGTCGATAGTGTCAATGGTCGACTAGTAGGACCTATAAATAACAGTACAATTGATAATACTTCCATTGGAGCAACAGTGCCAGCAACCGCTGCATTTACAACAGCTTCAATAAGTGGTGCAGTAGCAGGATTAACGGCTGTTCCTAACAAAAAATATGTAGATGAAACAGCAACAGCGTTTGCAATAGCATTTGGGATTTAAAAGAATATGGCAAAACAGCAAATAAAAAATTACGTCTTTAAGCCTGGTATGGGTGCCACAGGATATGTATATCCTAACGCATACTCATTACTTTACGGCAACAAATATTATATTCAAAAAGAAGCTACGGCATGGATAGCAGCACAAGTAGCTGCTAACGCAACGGGGTTTGTAGGATATACATATAATGAATCTAAGTGTGAACGAGATGTAGGATATGTTCTTGATGCATACTTATGGGACATTAGATACGGAGGCAATGAAGAAACTTCTAAAATTGCAGGGTATTATTGGGAAGGTTCAGTAGCACAAGTTGATGGCGATAGACAGCCTGAAATACAAACGCATGCAATTATACGAGATATTATTAGAGATTATTTATTCACTAATACATCATATTCGGGAAACCAAACGGGTGTAATTCAAACTACAGACACTAGCGGTGATAATGCAGAAGCAGGAGCAATTCTAAGAATTAATGAACTTAGTGCTATTATTATTAATGTTATTACTCTAGGAATTGACCAACTTCCAACCAAAGTAGAAAGTGGCGTTGGCAATCTTAAAGTTCAAGGACGTTATGGTTTAGAAGAGTTACTACTAGTTACTAATACAACTAAGAATGAAATTATATATAATTTTCCAAACATTGAAACAGGTGCAACGACAAAATTTATTACCAAAGGGTATGATGCTGATTTTAAAACGTATTTGCAAACTACAGATGCAGTAACAAGAATCTGGTTCAATTATGATACTTCTAGTCATAAATCTACAGATAACTTACAAATATTTGCAGAACAAACAGAAAATGGCAAAAGTATTGTAACAACTAGACCGTATGACTTTGGTACAGATGCCATTGAGCGTATGCGTATTGCTAATCCGTTAAGTATGCTTGATGCTGACTTTGAATACGGATTGCAACCTACTAAGTGGTCGGCTATTGGTACATTACGAGGATATCCTAGTGTATACGAAATACCTGCAACAAACACTGCCGTGTCAAATGTTATAACAGATGCTAGTGCTGGTACAAGCGGTATTGGTGCTAGTTTAATTACAGTAACAACAGTAGTAGCACATGGATTTGAACCAGGTCAACCTATTACAATTAAGGCATTAGAAAACAGTATTATAGGCGCATCAAGAGCTGAAGGTTCGTTTGTTATTAATACTACACCAAGTGATAAAACCTTTACATATTATGCAAAGTCAAAAGTTGGTACTTCAAGCGGTCAAGTACTTGTTACTACATACTGCCAGTTAAGAAAAGCAGCATTTTATACAGGAGCAAGTATTGGTGTACCGACATTTACTATCCACAGTCAAGGATCGTCTGGCACTTTTGTAACTCAATTATCAGTAGCTTCTGGGAGTACAATTTTACCATTTGATGGATCTGCACCAGAAATTGGATCTCCATTAGTACACGGAAGTATTACATCAGGTACACAGGTAACTAGTATTATTGATACTAGTGCAGGCGGAGGAACATTTTTAACCTTAGCAACTACAGCCAATACGCTATCTGGCAGTGATACTCTTGAAGTAGATGATATTGCAGGTGTAGTTGTAAATCAAGCAGTTGATCGAGGAGACGGTGTTGCTTCTTATGTACAAACAGTAGGCACCGGAGCTAGCGGAAAAGGTATACAGTTTAGTCAAGGGTTTACAGCTGACAGGATTGGTAACATTGTAACATACACTAACCTTGCAGGTACTAATGTTAGTTTTGCAGGCACAGGTGCAACATTTAGTATTTCTCCTTCAGGCGATTCAACTAACGGATATATTTTAAACAGTATATCAGCAGCTGGTATTAATTACGAACAAGGCGACCAGATTAAAATAGCAGGAACAGATTTAGGCGGCCAAGCAACAATACATGATGCTACTATATTTGTTAATTCAGTAAACAGTGACGGCGACATTAATACTGCTTCAATCACAGGTAACTGTTTTAATGGTTACTTAACATTAGGTGCTGTAGGTCATACTGCTTATGGAAATGCAGGCGTCGATGCTAATTTTAATGTAACATACTTAAACGGAACATTTACAGCAGTAGCAATTAATAATGCTGGTTCAGGATATGTAATTGGCGAAAGTCTTAAAATTGCAGGCAATGCTTTACAAGCCACAGGATCTGCTTCTCCACAAAATGATGTATATTTAACGGCGTCAGGTGTTAGCGCCGGCGGAAATATATTAAGTATAAACAATATTACACAAGTACCTGCTAGTCGAACTCCGGGAACATATACAGGCGTAGCTAGTACTGGCGGTGGCGGATCAACATATACTATTATAGTGAGGCCGGCCGGTGGCGCAGACAGTATGACTAACTATGGTGCAGCTAATGCATCAAGAACCTTAGGGACATACACTAATGTAACAGGTACTAGTGCAGGCTCAGGCACTGTTGGAACATTTGATATTACTGTTGGTGGCGGCGGCTCCATTACTTCTGTAGTTATAAAAACGTTTGGATCAGGTCATACATCAGGCGACACAATTACTATTGCTGATGCAGTACTAGGCGGCGGTGGCGCAAGTCCATTTACTATGGACATTAATAGTATAACAACATCGGGACAGATTCTAGCAAGTGATATTACAATAGTTGCTGCAGGTACAGGAGTTGCAGCAGGAGCAACTATTACTATTGCTGATGCAGTACTAGGAGGCGGTGGCGGAGCAGCAGTAACATTTGATGCTCTTACAGTTGGAGCAGCAGGCGCAATAAGTAGTATAACGTTTACATCTGCAAACGCTCCTCAGAGAAATGATACATACACAAACGTAGTCTATACATCAAATACAACAAGTGGAACAGGAGCAACTTTTGCAGTCAATATTACTGGAGCAAGTTATATTGTAAGTGGAGGTGGTGGTACTAACTATCTAGTAGGAGAAACAGTTACAGTAGCTGGTAACGCCTCCAATTTTGGTGGAGCTACACCAGCAAATGATGTAGTAAATACTATTGCTACTGTTGATGCAGCTGGCGCGATTTTAACATACACCACAGCAGGAACAGCATTTAATGGAAGAACAGCCGGCTCTATGGGCACTACCATTAGACAAGGTAGTGGTGCAGTGTTTACTATTGAATTATCTGATACCGAATACACTGATATTAGTATACAAACTATCGGCGCAGATTATGCCTTAGGGCAACAGTTAGTAATTCCGGGTACATCATTATATGGTACAAGTCCAGCTAACGATGCAACAGTAACAATTACTAGTGTATCATCAGTAGTACAAGGGTATGTTTCAGGTGTAACTATTGCAGGTACGGCTGCTCAACCAGCAGGCCCATTTAGTGTAACAGGAACAACCCAACCAAATATTGGTACAAGTGCTACATTTAGCGTTAGAAGAAATTATACATCATACGATAATATTGTAGTTTTTGCAGGCGGTGCAAATTATAAAATAGGTGATAGAATTATATTACCAGGTACTATTTTAAATAGTGCGAGTCCGTTAAACGATATAGAACTATATGTTAATGCAATTAACGGAGCAAGCGGAGCAGTTAGCGGAGTACAAGCAACTTATACTATTGCAAGCCCTGGTACAAACATTGATATAATTTCAACAGTAAGTATATCAGAGGCAACAACATCACAAATTAACATAAACCAAACTGTAAGCTATGCTGCACTAGCAACTGTTAATATTAATTGGTCAGCAGCACATGGACTAGTTCCAGGAGATACATTTATTGTATCTGCAACTAGTGACGACGGTAGTAATAATCATGACTTAGCTGGTGGCAGTTTCTTTGCAACTGAAGTACCTAGTATTACTAGTTTGAGATATCAAGCTAGGGCTACGGGAGCAATTGATGTGTCCGGCGCTCCTCTAAGTGGTACTGTGTATCCAAGACCAGATAGCTTCTTTGTTCATAGGCCATATGACGGCGGCGTTATGTTAGGAACAGGTGGACCACAGCATGGAGCACAGGCAATACGTCAAAGTAAAAAGTATATTAGATATCAGTCAGGTAAAGGTATTATGTACACAACTGGTGCGCTATTTGCTCCAAGTTACGATTTACAAAGTGTAGTATCAGACGGTTTAGAAGTTAATAGTTTAATTACAATTACTACTGATGATAACGACCACGGTGTGCAAATTGGCGGAGTAATTCGATTACTTGGTATTGAAACTGAAGGTTATAATAGTGGTACAGAAACATCTGTAGGAACAGAGTTTGACTATACTGTAGTATCAGTAGTAGACGAAAGAAAATTTAAAGTTAGATCAAAACGTAGACTAGGAGCGACATCCGCTGTACTAGGATTTTCAGCACAGATGAGTGTTGTAAGCTGGCACGGTGCTACTGTGCGTTCAGGTATTTTTGATGATCAAAACGGTATCTTTTGGGAATTTGATGGCACACAAATGAGTGCAGTACAGCGAACAGGTACAAAACAAATTGCAGGTACTATTGCATTAAACGTTGATCAAAATAATATTGTAGGAACAAATACACGATTTAGAGATCAGTTAAAAGCTGGTGACAGAGTTATTATTAAAGGAATGACGCATGTTGTTAGCCATGTGTCTAGTAATACGGCAATGACTGTAACACCTGATTGGCGTGGCGTTATAAATATTACAGGTGCAAAAGTTGCATTAGTAAGCGATAAAAAAGCTAAACAAAGTGAGTTTAACTTAGACAAATTAGACGGCACGGGTCCAAGTGGTTACAATATGGACATTGCTAAGATGCAGATGATTGGTATTCAGTATACATGGTATGGTGCTGGATTTATTGATTGGATGGTACGTGGTTCGAGCGGTAACTTTGTATTTGCACACAGAATGCGTAACTCAAACGTAAACACGGAAGCATTTATGCGTTCGGGTAACTTACCTGTACGTTATGAAGTAACTAACGAAGGCCCTCCAGGCAAGCTTAAAACTGCAATGACTACTTCACAAACAACTATTGAGTTAACTGATAGTAGTTTCTTTCCATATAATGCTACAGTGTACATTGATAACGAAGTTATGACATATACTGGCAATAATATGGAAACTAATACATTAACTGGTGTTACTAGAGCTGCCAGTTTAATTACATTCCAAGCAGGAGCATCACGTAGTTATACAGGTGGTGCGGCTGTGACACACCAAGCAAGAACAGGTGTTATTATAATTTCACAAACAATTACTCCGTTAATTAGTCACTGGGGTTCAGCTTTCCTAACAGACGGTGGCTTTGATGAAGATCGAGGATATATCTTTAGTTACGCTGAAACAAGCGTTGCTGTTAGTACTACAAAACAAACAGCATTTATGATGCGACTAGCACCGAGTGTATCTAACGCTATTGTTGGAGACTTAGGTGAAAGGGAACTACTAAACAGAGCACAGTTGTTGCTTATGGGTCTTGAGGTTACATCAGATTCGGGCGCAGGTGGAATTGTTATTGAAGGTGTTCTTAACCCGCAAAACTATCCACTTAACCCAAGTGATGTTAACTGGGCAGGACTAAGCGGAGTTGCACAAGGCGGACAGCCTAGCTTTGCTCAAATTGCATCAGGTGGTGGTGTTACATGGACAGACGGTGAATCAGCTACTACAGCTAACTTAACATCAGTTAGTGCTATTACAGCAGTACTTAATAGTGGTGAATATCAAAGTTATAATAACAATAGTTACATATACATAGATGCTGCTGATTATAGAGCTACATTTGGATCAAGTAATATGGATTTTGTTTTAGGTAAACCTATTACAGGAACTAACATTCGATCTAACACAACTATTTCGAATGGTTACATTAGTCAGTATGACAGCTACGGATACTTTAGACTTAATAAGAGAACTACGGGAAACATTTCTGCGGGTTCATCAAATCACTTTACTATTGCATATAATGCTGCACTTGTAAACAAAAACTATGGTTACTTTACAACAAGCAGTGTTGATACTGCCGGAGTAATTGTTGGTACTGAAATTACTGCTATGAGCGGCGGATCTTTCCCAGCTAACACATATGTTAGCTTTGTTGGAGCAGAGACTTGGGGCGGTAGTACATTTTATCAAGTAGACTTTAATAATTCATACACGGGTACACTAGCACTTGGGTCAGGTACAGTTACAGCTTCATTTGTACAACCACCGCATGCCCAACCAGGAGAAACTGTGTTCTCATTCATTGCTGTGCCTGGAGAAAGATCTACACTAGACTTATCGTCGTTGAAAGAACTTACTAATACGCCACTAGGTGGTAGAGGAACATTCCCAAATGGTCCAGACGTATTAGCTATTAACGTGTATAAGGTAACAGGTTCGGATATTAATTCAAATATTATTATTAAGTGGGGTGAAGCGCAAGCTTAACGTTCGAGGTAATTAACAAAATCTAAAAGCGTATCAAATACTTTGGTACGCTTTTTTATTGATCGATATGTAAATCTTTTGTTAATTAATTCTTCAGTTTCTTTTCCGTATCCTGTACGTACTAGTATTGGCTTTGCACCAATCTTCATTGCAGCTTTAAGATCAGATATTTTGTCCCCAACATAATATCCTTGAGAAAATTTTACATGTGGCACTTCTTTTTCGCAACGCTTAAACATACCAACATTAGGCTTTGCATACATGTCTTGTTTTCTACTACTTTCGCTATAGTATAATCCATCTATACTTTGACATCCTTCTTCACCAAATAATTCAAACATATGTTTATGTAAGTTTTCAACATCATCTTGAGTAAATATTCCCTTTTCAATTCCGCCTTGATTTGTAATAATTACAACTTTGTGACCTAATTTGCGTAACTTTGCAATAGCTTTTATACTACCGTCAATTGGTTTGAAATCTTTTGATCTATAGCAGTATGTTCCAATATCCTCGTTGATTACACCATCTCGATCTAACCCAACAACGCACTTTGGAGCAATCCAATCTGGTCCTCTATCAAATTCATCACTCCATTCAATTTCAATCATCTAACTGTTCCGGTTCTAATGACTGACTATCACCTGGTATAAGCCTAAAATTATCTTCTACAGAATCAGGAGTACTAACTTCTGTAACAGAACTCATAGGATCAAGTGCTTCTAGTTGATGCGGCTGTAATGGAGGATTATGCCAAGTGTCGCCTTCTTTTAATTCTTTTTCAAAGATAGTTGCATCCTTTGTATCGATCCAGCGTACTTTAAATCGTCCGCTATTTACAAACCAAGTTTCGTCTTTTTCGTTATGGAAGTGCATGCTAAATTTTGCACCCACTTTTTCGAATACCATAATTTTCCCACAGTACTTGTCGTTAGTGGCCCAAATAAGTTCGTAGCCCCAACCCTTTTTAACGTGTCCATTCAATCTGCTCATTTTATTTCCTCTTGGTGTACATTAAAACTTGACGTTATTCTCTCAACATCACTCTGAAACGGATAAACCTGATGGCGCAGGCTAGAATCAAATAAATAAATTTCTCCTTCTTTAGGATTTACTTTATATGTCCTCGGCCCGCTTCCTATCCATTCTAATTGACCTGGACATCTTAGATTAGATTCTAATATAAATGTTTCAGGTTCTCCTTCAATTTCTTTAGGAACTTTTATCATAAGTATCCCACTAATATTACCAGTATGACAATGTAACGGATTAAATTCGTTTTTCTTCATAAAGTTAAACCAAGGTCCTTGTCCAAGATTATACCTTAAATTTTCTGCATCAATTGCATTATCCTTATAGTCTGGCCGAAGAAAAGATTCTTGTAAAGATAAAGCACGGTCACTAAGATAGCTTATATATTTTTTAATATGCGGATCAAGTATATTAAATACTTCTTTTTGATTTTCATATGTTTGTATACTTGCAAGATATTGTTCTTTGATATTTCCCGCTAATGCCTTGCCTACTTCTGATTTCCCATCTCTTGCGTACTCTGCTTGTTCTTGGAAGAAGACTAATTCGTTATTAGACAATAAACTTTTATAGATAAACTCACCCCACGGATGAATAAAACTATGATTATCGTCCTCAATTATCATTTATATAATCCTTTATACTAATCCATTCCATATCTATAACACTATTTAATTTGTCTAAGTTAGCACAAGTGTATTCTTGGTATTGATTTTTAACATTATCCGGAATAGGAATATAATTAATTGCTGCATTATATTTTTTAGCAATAGTTTGTGCTACAGTATCAAAGCTTTCTGGTACGCCGGTGCCAACATTATAAATGTCGCTAGCATCAACACTTAGCATTTTTTCGTGTACTTTACAAATATCTCCAACACATACAAAGTCACGTTTGTAATGTTCGCTATCTTCAAATACATTAATAACATTGTCTTGTTGTGCCTGTAGTCTAAACTTTGTATACGGAGATGCTTGATCGCCTTTGTCTCCTTCATGAGGACCGTATACATTAAAGTACCTAAATCCTTGTACAAGAATATTAAACTCATCTTTATGCTGTTTTACAAATCTATCAAACAAATATTTACTCCACGCATATGGGCTTTGCGGTTGTAACGGACCGTCTTCTGTAAAATGTGTAGTAGGTCCGTATACGCTGGCACTAGAAGCATATTGAAAGTTTACTCCATAATTATCACATACTTGTAACAGTCGCATACTATACTCAAAGTTTTGATTCATAATATTATCTACATCAGTATAAGTTGTACTACTAATAGCACCAAGATGTATTACCCAATCGTATGCACTAGGATCAGGAACAGCATTTTCCATAAACTCCCAACCTTCAACTTCGTGCCCTTGACTTTGCAAATAAGCACACATATTTTGTCCAATAAATCCTTTGTATCCTGTAACTAATATTTTCATTTAATGTCCTCTATAATCTGTGTTGTTGAATAACCTTCAACTGTAGGCACAAGATGCACATCAGCCAAATCATGACCTACAACTTGTTCTACTGTGTAATCGCCGCCCTTTACAATAACGTGCGGAGTTATTTCTTTAATTAATCTGTACGGAGTGTCCTCGTCGAATACAATTACTTCGTCTACCCACGGTAATAATTCTAATTGCCTTTTACGGTTGTTTACATTATTGATAGGACGCTTAGGACCTTTAAACCGTCTAACACTTTCATCTGAATTTATGCCTACAATTAGTTTCCCACCAAGTGTCTTTGCCTCAGCTAGTAGCTCAAAGTGACCTGTGTGTAGTATGTCAAAGCATCCGTTAGTAAACACTATGCGTTCTTCGAGATCACTTACTGTAAGCGTGTGTGTACCTACGTGCTTAACTGCTTCTCTAGATCCTTTAATAGCAAGTTCTAAACAATGCTTGTAATTGTAATTTTTAGTTAATCCATATACAAACGCTGCTAAGAAGCAATCCCCTGCGCCTGTAACGTCTGATACTTCTACAGGTTCAACTAGCATGTCATACTCTATATTATCTATTGTAGCAACAACGTTATTGCCTGCATCAGTTGTAATAATATTGCCTTGCCATTTGTCAAACTCAAAATTAGTAAATTCTTTATTGTTAGGCTTTACAAGCCATGCATCTTTATATTCACATGCATTACGCTTAGGATCTACAATAACTCTACAACCTTGACTGTTTATATGCTCAATAATTTGTTTTGAGTTATCTAATACACCTTTGTCATAGTCGCTTAGAATAACATAATTATATTGTGAGAAATCACTCTTTAGTACATTTGCTAGTACAGCATTACTATCAGCGTCTTTATCATCGTCAATGCGTGTAACGTAATGTCCGTCACAAATTACTCTAGTCTTAATACTACTAGGCTGTCCAGTTTCGAATAATGTAACATCGACACCTAAACTTTTTAAATTAGTGTATACAAGTCCTGCTCCGCCTAACGTTTCAATTGTGCGGTTGTACTTAACAATCGGTACAGGAGCCTCAGGGCTTAGCCGAGTTGAAGTTCCGTAGATATATTTGTCAACGATTACATCGCCAAAAACTAATACTTTCATAATACTATTATACTATCTTTTAGGCTAGTTGTCAAGTAAATTAATTGTTTGAAAAACAGTTTCTAACTTTGTTAAGTTAATTTTACTTTGTAGGGTATTACGCAGCCCGTGATGCAAAGGCTTGGGCCACTTAGTAAAACTGCACCATGCATAACCGTCATGTTCTTTGTTTAATTTAGGAATAAATTCATCTTGTACAACACACAAATATGTATGAAATGCAAACTTTTGGTCGTTACTAAGAAAACTTTCTAAAGGAAGTGTTTTTTTGATTGCAGGAATCTCGCCAATTTCTTCAGTAATTTCACGTTTAAGACCTTCCCATGGTGTTTCGGCACCTTCGTTAGTGCCTCCAACTAATCCCCAAACATTAGATTTTTTGCCGCTAGATCTATGTAAGAATAAAAATCTATTTGTACTTAGGGTATAAAATAGGGCACCGCTACATGTAATACTTGCATTCATACGAGTATTTAACCAGCGAGCTCTATTCTCCATGAGCCAATTGGATAGTCGCCATCTATACTTAACAACCATTCATTTTCTTTAAATCTATACTGTGTCTGTGTATTAAGATTAGTAACATATGTTGTTGTAGTAGTGTCAGAAGCATTGAATATAATATTCCATGTTGTGCCGTCCCATTCAACTATGTCATTAATACTAGCTACAAGTCCTGTAGTGCCATTGCTATTTGCCCATGCAGCAGGAATGTTATTTGCTCCAGCATCGCCAACATCATCTAACAACAGTAATCGTAATCCAGATACTTTTATAGAGGTAGGGTCGTAATTAGTAGGATCTATAATATAATCCACTGATGTTCTTGCACCAGTACTACTTGTAATAACAGTATCTGCTGGAAAAGTGTCAGTGTCGTAATTAATAGAAATTTGCCCTTCATCTAACGGATTTAGTGCAATAGTACCTGTAACAGTTTTATCGTTATCGTTACTGGTAAGGAATATTCTACTAACCCCTGCCGCATATATATTAGGCAGTATTCCAAATACTTCTCTCCAATTTTTAACACCAAC
>Ga0308000_10000048_pt1 | contig 42235 bp, 68 predicted proteins | sample Neamet3_FD_203877 | JGI IMG/M metagenome (GOLD analysis project Ga0308000, IMG submission 203877) | Marine microbial communities from water near the shore, Antarctic Ocean - #3 | ecosystem: Environmental > Aquatic > Marine > Unclassified | place: Southern Ocean | collected 2014-06-04 | reverse complement strand
ATAAGCTGCTCCATTTTACCACAATATGTTGCATATGATTTAGCGAAACCAGAAAGATCTTTACCGAAGTTGCTGACGTGAATTGGCTTACGTACACCGTGTTTTGCTTCTGAAGAAACTGCATTTTCAAGAATCTCACGCTGGATTTTTACGAGCTTTTTCATTTTGTTCTCTTTCTTGTTATCTTGTTTCTATAACCAGAATAATACATTTGAGAAGTCTTGTACACACTTATTTTCACTTTTTTGCAATTAAGCCGCAATAAAATTAAACCATTGTGGAATAGAACGCTTTGACCATACCATATTGAAGCGAGTTTGTTTAGTGTGATAGTATTCTTTATAAGATCGAACAGGATCACCCTCATGCATACATTGTGGTTCATGTTGCATAGCAAGAGGAAAGTCTGTATATAGATTAGACCATTTAATACCGCTAGGTGGTTTACTTAGTATATCACGTAGCTTAGTCTCTGTGGCGTGGATTTTTCCATAGCGATGAGTGTATTCTTCACACAGTGCCACAAAATGTTTATAGTGCCATTCATAATTAGCATTCGTCTGCATAGTCCATACAGTACACGGGTGACCATGATGTACTGCTTTATATAACAATTCTTCATATTGATGATTCTTATGAACCCAGTAATTAGACATACGCTTGCCTGATTTCGATGGGCGTTTTTCTACGTAGCCGTCAAGCATACGATGAGCAGTAGATAGCATTTGTGCTGACTCTACAATCATTTTTACTACATGCTTATCACATTGTAGTTGTGCCGCTTTTACTGGGCAAGTATCTAGTATAAAGATATTCATGTATTATCCCCTCCAACAGAGTATACTCTTATTATACCACGTTGGAGGGAAATGTAAACCCCTTATTAAGCTAAAGATTGATTAATGCGACTGTCAAGATAGACTTGTTTTGCTAAGATCTTTTGGTAAAGACTCTCCTTGCCACGTTGTTTAAGCTTTTCTGCATATTCGCGTAGCTCGGTGGAATCTTGGATTAAGCGGTCTAATTGAATTTTTGACATTCATATTTCCTTAATTTACAAAAGTTTATAATATCACTTTCTCATGACGAATCTTTCAACAACCCTGGAAAAGCTTCTTCCACGGCGGGTCGTGAAATTCCTTTAGGTGCTCGCTTGTTTGTCATATCAACAACCAGAGCAGCATCCTTTGGATGAATTCCTTCGATGATTTCAAAGAAAATTCTCTCTCTTTTATATGCAGGCATAACGTCGTGTTGCGTACCCTTTACAAAGTATACAAAACGCTTATGCTCTTTAATTAGATTTTTTGGTGCGCTGTAGTCCTCTCCTGGAGTGTATGGAGGATCGCCAGGGGGTAACGCAAACTCTACGGTGGAATCCATCGATCCTCGTAGTATATCTTTAAGTGCCCAAGTTTCGTTTGCTTGTAGTACAGCAACAACTTCGGCTTTCGATCTTTTTCTTCGTGCTTCGTCTAGCACTTCATGAATCATTTTGGGGTAGCTATCAGCCATCTTTCACCTCACTATGTTTTTATTTATAACTTTATCTTTACGTGTTTTGAATGTATTTTACATCCTATGAACTCGTTATAGTAATCATCACTAAGTAATACATCATATTGAAACTGTAGCTTTGCTTCATAGTATGAGCATTCACCTTTACTTATGCATAATCTTAGTATCTCTTTATGGTAGTTGTCTATACCCTTTTGCTCAATGAGCTTCTGTACGGCTACGCTGGAGCCCGTGTACGTGTACCAGTCAGACATAATGCGAGTCTTTACACGCCTCTTCCTTGTCTTAGTAACCGGTAAGATTTTCGGTTTCCAGAAGAATTTCTTGCCTATGTATTTTTTACCGGTATCTAATTCGGTAATACAATAGACAAAGCCCTGATAATCCTCAAGATCATCAGGGCCAAGTTCAAAGTTTTTGTTTTCATATAACCACATAAGGCTATCTATACTAGTATTCGTCTGAGTCCATATCCATAGCATTAGTGATATTACCACAGAATGGACAATAGTCTGGTGCCATCTCAGACTCGCTTTCTACTTCACAATCTTCATCACAAAAACTACATTCAATTTCGTACTTACTCATTAATTATGCCTCACAACTTGCGCAGTTCATAATGTCCCGTACCAACTCTTGAGCTGGATTAGCAGAACGTTGATAGTAAAAGGTCTTGACTCCAAGCTTCCAACCTTCGATGATAAGAGCATTCACATCTTTTGCAGATACGTCTGGATGTATCATGATATTCAATGATTGCGCTTGATCTATATATTTCTGTCTGGCAGCGGCTTGTTGGACAATAACTAATGGTGTGATTTCACTAAATGTTTTAAACACACTTTTTTCGTGTTCAGTTAAGAAATCAAGATGCTGTACGGAGCCACCACGTTTTAGTATCGACGTCCAAGTAACTTCATCATCTTTACCATATGATTCTAATACAGTTTTTAGATATGGGTTTCGATAAGTAAACTTACCTTTGGCCAGATCCTTTGTAAAGTAGTTAGATGCCAGCGGTTCGATAGATGGGCTAACTTGTCCTAAAATGAAGCTGGATGATGTCGTAGGAGCCACAGCAGTCCGCGTGAGGTTGCGTTGTCCATAACCTAACATTCCAACAGGCTCTCCATATTCAATCGCCAATTCCTCAGAAGCTTCTAAGGATTTTTCATCGATGAATTTAGAAATCTTTGTTGCGGTCATATGTGCTTCAAATGATTCGAACGAAATAGACTTTGACTGCAAATACGAATGCCATCCAAGTTGACCTAAACCGAGAGCTCGCCACTTCATAGCAAAGTGACGGGCCGAATCCATAAACTTAATGCCATCGGTCTTTTCAATGTATTCTTCCATAACTGCATCAAGAAACCAAATCATAGTTTCTACGGCATCAGTTTCCATCCACTCGTCTGCGGTTAGAAGATTCATTGATGCTAGGTTACATACAAATGATTCATCTTCATTAGCAGGCAGACATATCTCTGAGCATAAGTTAGATGCCCAAATATTGATGCCCTCATCTTTAAGAACTTGTGGCTTGTTATTATTTACTGTATCCTTAAAGAACAAATAAGGATAACCACTCTCACGACGCTTGCGAAGTATCCGAGCCCACACCGTGCGCTTATCATTATCTCCTTCAATCATATCCTGCATCCATTCGTCACTAATTGTGACGCCAAGACTTAAGTTAATAATAGAAGAACCTTCTTCACGTGCATCCAGAAATTCCATAATGTCCGGTGATTCTATATCAAGATATGCAGCAAATGAACCACGTCGAACATTGCCTTGTGCAACAACATCTACAGTAGTTTCAGTTAAGTTCATAAAGTGTACAGGACCGTCTGCCGTACCACCAGATTTAATAGGAGTGCCACGTGGGCGCAGAGCACCAAAGTAACCAGAAGTTCCGGCACCCATTTTAGTTTGCATGCCAACTTCTGCTACCTTCGTTAGAATAGATTCCATATCATCATTAATGAATACACCATTGCATGAGATAGGTAATCCCTTCTTAGTTCCAAAATTTGACCACACCGGAGACGATAGGCTATAAAACCCTCGACTCATATAATCATAAAACTTATCGGCAAAACCTTCTTTATCCAAGATGGTTTCTGCTGTCTGTGCAATACCACGCACACGTTCCTCGGCGGTCATGTTACCGTCGATATATCCACGACTTAGGAAGAGTCGTGAGTCGTCATTGAGCCAATCGAATGCCATCATATACTCCTTTAAAATAAATCATCTACGCTAATGCCTTTGCCTTTCGCGTATTCAACAGGCCGCTTCTGAAAGAAGTCTGTCATGTTTGCGCCATACAATTCTTCATCAAACCAAAACGTTTCGTCTGATAAGGCTTTGTCATACACAATTTCACTGTTATCAAATCCAATTGATTCAATTGATTCTGCCATACGTTTGGCTATAAATGCTTTAAGAATATCAGCACTTAGGCCTGGAGCAGAATGTCCGTCCATAATCCAATCAATTACTTTACTCTCTGCCTTTAATGCTTCGATGCACTCTTCTTGTACACGCTCCTGTAGTTCTGCATCAAATAATTCTGGATACTCCTCACGTAGTGTCTGGATCAGCTTAATGCCTACCTGAGCATGGAGCATCTCTTCGTTACGTGTATATTGTACTTGTTGAGCACAATCTTTCATTACTGCCTTATTACGATTAAGGTGCATAATGATATAGAATTGACTAAACAAAGATACATTTTCAACAAACAATGTAAACAACATAATAGAATAGATATATTGTTTTTTGTCATCAGCATATACTTTTTTATTGTACTTACGTAGATAGTCAACACGTCCTTTAATCACATCAACGTTTAAGTTCTCTTCAAATACGTGTGTGAGATGTAATACATCTAGGATTTTTTCATAGGCCATATTGTGAATGACTTCTGAATTGGCCATAGCATAGCCAAGATCCTTGATTGATGGATGTGGTAAATGATTTCCAACATCCGCCCAAAACGATTTTACTGCTATTTCAATTTGGCCAATTGCACTCATAGTCTTAACAACGACTTCTTGTTCAGCCGGAGTTAGATCTGTTTTAAACTGCGAATAGTCTGACCTAAAATTAAATTCGTCCGGTGTCCAAAACCCCTTCCAAATTGCTTCGATGAACTGCTTCGTCCACGGATACAAGTCGGGTTTTCGTGCAATTTGTTCTTCAAATAGCATTCGTATCTCCAAATTTTATGTGATTTCTTTTTACATATGGTGTACTATATATTAGAAATAGTACTCTGTACATCGAATAATAGTCAATATGTCACAACATATTTTATATTTTATTCACCTATTTGAGTAATAGATTTTTCATAGTACGCAATGATTTCTTTTTGCTGTAGAACATATCTACGCAAATCATTAATCCCGATCGCAAGGTTTTCATAGCCCTTTGGCGTAATAGCAATGAATGCAGGAACGCCTCCTACAGCTTCAACCCTAACAATAAACTCATCAAGATTATCTTCATTAACTACAAACCATTCAACGTCCGGCATGTCAACCGGTTTCGGTGGTTCTTGTAATGCAATATTTGGTGTGACGTATTCAGTCTTCGTTACTATCTCGGGGATCAACATCCCGCTCAGGCACCCGCTCAGCGTCATCGTTAGGGTCAATAGGAGTAGTATCTTCCAAAATTTGCTTAATGAGTCTGTCAACACCGCGGTTTATCCTCTTCTCTAAATCAGCCGGATCAGCAAGTGCTTCCCGCGTGATATCAATTTCACTAAACCGCTTTCTAAGTTTGCCTAAACCTTCTTCAGATTTTTGCAAGGCTTTTTGCAGTTCTCTATTATTAGTTTCTTGCTGCTCAGCTTCTTTTTCTAATGTGTCTATAGTATTATTTAATGTGTCAGTTGCATTTTGAAGTACAAGATTATTAGCGCTCAGAGTAGCAATCTTCTCCTGAGTGTCCTCATAATACCATTTAGCTCCATAAAGAACAGATCCCATAGTACCTATAACAAATAGAAAGATATAAACTCTAATCATCCATATACTTTCTAAACCTCTTTAGAAGTCTTGGTTGTCTGTGTAGCCCTCGTCTCCTGTCAACTATTACAATACCCTGTGGATTTGATCCGGCGCCTGCAACTGAAGTTGTAGAAGTCCCTGGTACTTCTTCCACTTTAAATTTCTTATCAGGAGTGCTAAAGTTCTTTTTGCGCATAATAGTTTTTGCGTACATCTCTAACTCCTTCTTCTTTGGATTCCAATTAAGTACAAACGGAATATTAACATCAGATGCCAAATCGCTCATGACGCCTTCTGCATCATCGCCCATTCTAGCAATAGGTTTACCCCATTTTACATATTCTTTTTTAAACAAAACTGCTAACTCTTTAACAGTAATTTGTTTCTTATTACGGATATCGTTTACACGATCTAAGAAATGCTTAGTGAATTCTACGTCCATGCCTATTCTAGCAAAGACTTTATCTAAAACCTTTTCCAGCGCATTCAACTGAAGCTTAGTGACTTTATCTTCGTTTAGCTTATAAGGTACCATAGCCATGTTATTTAATCAACTCCATAGAAGATACATATATCTCTTGATTTGTATTTATATGTAGAGCAGTGTAGATATCAATACCATTTACATTTCCAATTGGGAATGTATCTTCTGATATACGAATCTTATCATTGCGTTTGACTACTTCTTCACACGTCAGATTTATAGCTTTATCATTAACAACACGGTATGTTCCGGGCGATAGCTGTTTATTTTCTAACATAAACCACTCGCTTTGTTCAAACAATACCATAGTATCATCTTTGTTGTACTCTACAATTATCTTATTAATGCTGGAATCTGATAGCCCAAATTTCTCTTTAAGTAAAAATAAGGCTGAAGCATATGAACCAATTTTACCACCCGGGATAAGTTTCTTGATGTTGAATACCATCCGCATGAACGGTGTTACAGCATCTCGCTCTTCAGATGTTTTTGATTTTCTTAACCTTTTGCCTTTGTCATCAATAAGACCTAACTCAAAAGCTTTAGTCTTGTCAAACGGCGTAACAAGCAATTTCAAAAAACGGAAGGTATAGACAAGATCTGCCGATTTCTTTAGGATACCCATTATATTTTCCTTAGTGCCTCTACTACGTTCTTATTCATATGAATCTCTGCGTACTTCGTATTTTCTATATATCGTAAGAAGATCAAAAAAGGCTTTATAACTGGCCAATGTTCATCATCAAGTTTTAATTCTAAGATCTTACAAGCTGGTTGAGGACCAAATACATTAAAGATAACGATAAGATGATTTAGAATTAATCTATCTGGTAAATCTTTTGCCTGTAGATACTTATTAACCAGTCGTTTTACGTAAGTAAACCTTTTCAGATCTTCATAAAAGTCCTCTGAGCTTGCACCCAGAGGATTATGATAATGCTTCGCTGCAAACAGCATAACATTATGTTCGTTTATATTTTCAAAATTCATTATATTCTCATAAGCTATGTTTCAAACTTATTTATGTAATTACTCAGTGACTGTTTTCAATTCAGCAAGAAGTGCAGTTTTTGATTTTCTACGATCAAGCTCAACTCCATGTTGACGCCCTACAGCTTCTAGTTGAGTCTTAGACATATCATCAAGAGCCATATTGTTTTGTGGTGCTTCGTTTAATTGTTGCACTATAACTTCCTCTACTATAGGTGTAGGAATTGGAGCCGGTGCCGATACAGGCGCAATAACTCCGTTATATACATCGATATCTCTTTGCGACATACGTTGCGATTTAAGTAGCTCACCGGTACGAGGCTCTTGCCAACCATTTACGGTCGGCATAGCATTCTTCGCCCAGCTTGGTGGTTTAATTGGCATTTATGTTGTTCCTTTCACTGGATTGATAATAGCTTTATCACCCTTCATGTTGTCACCATTACGTGCAGCAGCTTTTGGACCAACTCGGCCGGCTGCGGCTGCGTCTTTATGACCTTTTTCTTCGGTGTCGTTAACTTCTGCTTTATGGTCCATCCGCATTTTCTTTGCAGTAACCGAATCTTTCGAGTCGATCTCTTCACCAGGTGCGCCAATTTTACCGTTCGCCCCGGCGTGCGCCGCTTTTTCCCACATTTGCATCATAGCCTGGCGCATACCTGACTGAACGCCTACGTATGTTTCTTTGATATGTGTTTCAAGACTTTCAAGCTCGGTAGACTCTTTAGTAGCTTCTTCCTGGCTTTTATCAGCATCCATTTTCTGAGTAGGTTTAACTTCAACTTTAGACTTCTTATCTTTTTTGCCTTTATTACGCAGGCCTTTAAAGTCTGCAGCATCAATGTCACCATCTTTGTCGTGATCAAGTTCGTGCTGATCTCCGTCTAGTTTCTTTTCAGTATAAACTGCTTCGTTCGTTTTTTTACTATAAAGATGCGGATGTTCGTCTTTTGCCGTATCATGATCACCATGATGCGCCGCTACAGCGTTTTTCACAGCAGCATGATCACCATGGTATGATACTCTGTAATCATGACTATGATGATCGCTTGGATGCATCTTAACTGTTACGCCGTGTTTTTTTGCGAATGATTTGACTGTACTTTTATCATCATTCATACCATCTATTTTATTAGATTTTACCTGGCCTGCTTCATATAGATGCGGGTGCTCGTCTTCTATACCATCTTTCTTTTTGGGGCCGTAAAGATGGCCTAAAGCTTTCTTGACCTGTGGCTTTGAACCATGGTATTTAAGCTTGTCGTAACGGAATGTTGTTTTAACACCATGGGTCTTTTTCATCTTAGCTGCGTGCGAATCCCGAGCGTTGGTTGGAAGGTCGTGTATTACTTCACCTGACGAAACATTATCTTCTGTTAAACTTTTATTTTCAATGACCGCTTGGAATGCAAGGGCCATGTTTCTTATATCTTGAGTTTTCATTTTTTTATCCTTACATAAAAACTTGTGTTGCGATTGCACCTGCGACAGCGATTATCGCGACCCAGAATAATTTATTGATCAACGCAACGGTGTGTCCATTATCGTTAACTTTCTTTTCGATACTGTCGAGCTTCTCTGAGAACCTATTCATTCGCTGCCAAGATTCGTCGCGAAACATTGTCATAGTTTCTAGTTTCTCTTCGAATCGGGCTATTTGAATAAGAGCATCTGCCAACTTATCAATCTTTTCTTCTATTCGGTCAAGCCGCGCTTTACCATCGTTACTATCCATATTACCAGACTTCCAATTAATATTAACATTTCCAACGGCGAAGGCTCATAGCCTTACGTGTGGGTCTACCTTGGTCATCTTTCATTGGACCTTTATTACCGCTCATTCTAGCACAGAAAGATTTTCTCCTACCAGCTGCGGCGCTTCCTGCTTTAACTTTACCAGTCACAGCAGTCTTCAGGTTTCCACCCGTCTTTCTATTGACAGCATCAACACCCTTTTGTGTCATGCCAGCACCCTTCTCAGTCGAGATATAGTGGCCTTTTCCATCTTTACCTCGTTCAATAATGTGTTGTTTAAAACTAATCATTATTTTCTTTGCCTTCTTCAGCGGTATCACATTCACCACAACATTCCGGTGTTCCACAATGGTCATGGGACTCGGCCAAAATAGGCATAGGATTTTCTACCGTTTCATATTCATTTGCATATTCATTGTTCACTTTGCAGCTGCTTTTGCTTTTAAAGCTTTTTCTCTTGACATCATTGCGGCTATTTTGCCCATTGTATTTGTGTCTTTTGTCGTTAACTTAGGTTTGTCCAACTTTGCCATGGTCGGGGCTTGAGCATCTGTTGTTTCTTTTTTAAAGGTAATACCTTTGCCGCTATCAGGCTCTTTCTTCATAGCTTTGCCTTTAAATTGCCTATCTTTTACAATATTAACACCATCACCATCTTTTGACATGGAACCAGTCTTAACTACACCAGAGTTTTTAATTCTATTGATCAGTTTTAGATTTGCTGACTCTTCTTTAGATTCGATATCCAGAGTTTTAGGATAATTCTTATCACCAGGCTTAAGCTTTGGTTTACCAGCTTTACGACGAGCATGCATGTTCGCCCATAGACCTGGCTTCTTTCCTTCTTCAACTTCATCTTTTTTATCTGCTTGACGTTTAGTTGTTGGCGTCATACGAGTAACAAGCTTACCATCAACATTAATTAGTTCAGCTTTTTTGTCTGAACTCTTAACTTTAACATCTTCATTAGCTTCAGGTTGCTGTCGGACCATCGCTTTCTTATCGTGGCTATAACCCATTTTCTTCATGCGAAGATGATCGGCTTCTTTTTCTGCCTTATAACCCTTGCCCGTCTTTAGATCATACATCATATGTGGAACAAATTTATCTCCTGTAGCTTCACCTTTATATGGATCAGGCTTTAAGTAAGCTGCCCGAGTGGTATATTTACCACCATATTCTTTCACAACAGCTTCGTTCGTTTCATTGCAATCACAGCAATCAGCATCTGCATCACATTTGCATTCGCCGCCGTCATTACATGAGCATCCATGTTCTTCGGCAATATCTTCTGCGCGGACTGCTGCTTTCTTGGCTTCTTTTGCTAGACTAGATTTTAGTTTTCCCATTGCCACTTCCGCAGCAAGTTCGTGAAATGACTTCATGGTTTTGTGCCTTTGTTTTTACGTAGCATATTTTGTCTGCGTGCTGCATCTAAAATACGATCGTGTTTTTTCTTATCTTTTTCTTTGTCTTTTGCAATCATATCGCTAGCCTGAGTTTTATCCTTTTGAATAGTATCTCTAGCTGATGCCATAGGATCAGTCTCTTCGTTTGGAGTTAATTTTTTAGCTTTTTTGGTGGACTCATCTGTTCCCCAATCAGGCTTATCGGCGTACATACTTTTTCTATTGTCTTCTGCGATAGGCTCAACGGCATCAATCCATTTGCGGAGCTTCTTATCACCACATTCAATGATTAAATAGTTAGATCCTATTAAAACAATCTTACCAATTTCTTCTGATTCTTTAACTACAACAGTATCGCCAAGTTCAAATAGTGTGCCTGTGACAAACTCTTCTCTGCGATCTGATACTTTATTAAGTTGAACATGATGCTGAAAAGTTGTATTTTCTTTAAGTCCGAGTGCAGCCCGAACTGAATTAAACAATTTGCGTGAATCAGTGTTCGTAATTTTCTCGCCAAGACCTTGACTAAATGCAACAAAATTATTTTCTGTAGCTTCTTTTATTGCTTTTGAACTATTGACAGTAATATTGCCTGCCGATACTATACTAACACCATTCTCAAAATTGTAAAAACCGTGAGATCCTTTTTTACCGTTACCGGCATTCAGTCTAGCATTATATTCATTTACTCGATCTTTAGTAGAAACCATTACTACATTCTTGTAACCCTGATCATACAGTTTAGTTAACACATGCTTCGGGGTTTTACATTGCTTATCTACAATAATAGAACGAGCATGCCTTGGAAACATTTTCCTTGCGTACTTTATCTTATCTGAATATGATAGCGGATTTTTTTCACCATCAGCACTATGTGACAGGTACACCATATATGAACCTTTACCGGCAGTTTTCGCTAACTTATCTAAAAGCTTTCCATCATTAACATGCGGCGGATTCATAGTAGCAAATACAAAATATGCTACGCGTTCCTCTTCAACAAGATACTGTGTAAACCTACTAATCATTATTATTTCCTATGAGCCCGAGCACGAACAGTTGGCATTAGTTTTTTCGCCATTCTATTTACTCTTGGCTTCATTCTTGCAACTCGTTTCTCAAGCTCCGCTTTTTTAGCCGGATTCATCTTACTTTTAGAAACGCCTTTTGATAATTTTTTATATATGTCACGCATAGCCTGCTTTTTAGCACGCTTCTTGATCCGCTCAGGATTAGCAACACGGTTCATAGCCCTTTTACGGCTCATAGCAAGTTTGTTTTTATTTTTTCGCATATCCATGCCACGCTTACGGCGTGTTTGCATGTTCAATGCTTCTGCCTCTAGTTCAACAGTATCTTCGTCGTAAGTCTTACGTTTTTTCGCATTTATTTTTTCGAGCTCGGTTGCACCTGGCATCAGGTCAACAGAAAGAAAATCTTTAAACTTTAAATCTTTAGGCATGCATCTATCCCGGGGTTATTCCATTTATTTAATAAAAAAATTGCTGCGCAATTGTCACAACATCACTACCAGTTATGTTATATTTATATCAATTATCTCTACCATATTTACAAACTATGCACTTTCTACCTTTATAAATGCGGAGCTATCATCGGTTTTCGATCCAGCTATGTTAATAGCATGCGACACAAATTCATTTTGTTGTGTTTTAGTGTTACACGCCATTGCATGTAGTATATATGTAGCACTTAGGTTCGCGTGAATGCTATCATGAGTAGCTTCCGAAACACTTATCTGAAAGCCTCCATACTTAACATCAGAATGGATTTTCTTAACCATGTTCCAGAACATCTTTATTTGTCTTTTGTTACCTGAGTATATGTCTCTAGCTTCGGCTCGAATTCTCATATTGTCCGGAATATTTACACCAAGAAACTTATCTGCTGCTGACCTGATTTGAGTCAATCCAACTTTACCACCTCGAGCGCCTTTACCTGAAAGTTCCATGTTAATAGCAGCAAATGGGTCAGCACAACGAACAGACATTTTCTTGGTTCGGTCATAGAATATAAACCCGCCTTTAGACGACCAAACATCTGGGTTTCTTTCCGAAGTTTTAAGCGTTATTTTATTTAGTGAATGAGTCTCAGGAATGTTTGTTGCTATGTTGTATTCAGAGCCTTTAGCCTTTAGTTCTAATTTAGCAATCTGTTTAAGAGAAACTGCAATACATTCTCCGGCCAGGAAAGCATTCTTAATTTGTATATTTAATGTTCTTACGCTATCATTACTTAGGTGCTTTGCATTGAATGCATTTTTGATTGCCCATATATCTCCGGGATTCCATTTATCATCATTCAATGGTTTTCTATTCTCAGACTTAAATGCTCTTTGCTTAGCTACATATATCTGAGTAACTTCTTTTGATTTATGATGGAATATATGCTGATTAGTTATATAACCTTTCTTTATGAGAAAGGCAGCAGTGGTATATGCTGAGAAGTGCCACTGCGGCGCAGAAGAAATCATTCTATTATATGGTACGTTGACCTTAATTTTTCTTTTATATTTTGCAAGAGTCTCTGTCGTAAAGTGAGCAAAGTTCTTGTCTATACCTTCTTGTACCATCGCCGCAAGATATAAGCAGTGTAAAGATTCCACGATATCCGTTATAAATCCTTTGACGTTGCCTCTACCATATCCACCAAAAACTGCTGACTTACCTATGTCAGTTGATATGATCTTACCATTATCTTCGGTTATAAGTGTAAATGTTTTTCGATCATCATTCTTAAAGTATTCCTCAAGTTCATCAGTATTTTCACGTATGTTTTTAACATACACATCTTTACCTTCCCAATTAGAAATTGGATCGTTGTCTCTGATAATATGTTTTAGAATTTTTAAACGTGAATCACTAGTGCCAGTCCGGTTCTTTAACCAATCGGCCCTTGCCATTCTTACGAACATATACATTTTCCTAGCGTTATATTATGCTACTATTTATATAAAAAAAGGCCCGCAAAGTGCGGGCCCAGTTAGGAGGGAGATCTTATGATATATTAAGAAGCACGTCGCTCATAGATATAAGCATCAACACTATCAGAAAGACTCAATGGCAAAAACTGGCTATATTTGCCGGAGCGTTTTGTGCTACCGTCACTTGAGCGGCCTTTGCACGAAACATAATATTTGCCACCAGAAATAGTATTCATGGTCTTAACTGATTTTTTAATTTCGTCAAGGCGAGACATAGCTGCCTTGTTAGAGAGATTGTACGTACCAACATAGTTTTGTGATACTCTAGGTTGTAATTCAGTTTTAGTTGCCATTAAATGGTCTCCTAGGTTGAGCTCCACCCCCATGGTGAAGCTGTTGATATAAGTATTATACGATAAAATGAGCTGGATGTAAACAGCTCATTTTAGTTTTTTTAATTAAATTTATGAAGCAGTCGCATATTCAACTGCTTTTTCTGCCGCTTTCACTTTAGCCAGCTGGTTATAACCAAACCACTGATTATGCAAGCGGTTTTCAGCATTACGACCTTGAAGGTGATCAGTGTAGTAAGTTACACTGTTGAATGCTTGCCACCATGTACCAGGAGCGTACTGAGCACCTGGCTGAACTTCAAGAGCATCATAACACATCTTTGCAGCTTTGCTAAGATCTTCGTATTTAGCAACTGGCGCCCGCTCTTGTGTTGAACGTGAAGTTGATGGAAAAACTTCGTTGTAATACTGAATAAGATTTTCAGCAGTTGCACCACGAGATCCGATGAACTGAGCCATTTCTTTATAGACTTGAAATTTCTCATGAGCAAGACCAAGAGTTTCTTTTACAGTGTCTGCATTAAACTCTGTACGGTGTCCAACTTTAGTCGAACGCTTAGCATCTTGATTTAGACTCATTGTCAAAGTGTTATTGCAGACAACACGAATTGGAGTGAAACGTACGTCAATAGCTTTACCATACTGATGTGGATTACTAAAGAGAAGGAAAGACTCTACAGTGTCATCACCAAATACATCAAATGACTCTTTAACTTTTGCAAGTGCCCAAACATTTGTTCCACCTTTGAGTGAACCAGCAGTGTGCATTTCCATATCACCTGAAGCAACAAACTCGGAGAAGAATTCAAAAGCTTTGTCATTCTGACAAGGTTTCCAATTAGCACCTACATTTGTAAGAATTTTTCCGTCAGTTGAACGAACAAGAGATTTTTGACCGGTCGGAACTTTTTGACCGTTGAACTCAACAAACGATTCAACTTCTTCTACTGACCAATCAAGTCCAGCTTTTTTCTGCATTTGTGCAGGAGTAAGATCGTTACTAACTTCAACACCGAGACCATGCCAAGGTAGTGCACCAGCGTAAGCCATTGTTTCAACTTCATGTGACATAATATATTCCTCTTTGGTTACATTGTTTATAAGATCATATTACATTAATACGATTAAGATGTACACAGCTAAATTCAAATTAATTGAATTAAATTTTCTTTAGCTCCATGCCAAAGCAGCTTTAGCTTCGGTCAAAGAATTATATTTCTTTTCTAACTCAAACTGATAAGCCATTGTCCACTCGGAATCGCTGTTAAGCTTTAATGTTGCATCTTCTAACTCAGCGTCGAGATCTTCATATATCGCTACATGCTCTGAGTATGTATTTGAAGGCATGCCGAGAGCTTCAAGGCGCTCTCTGATCATGCGGGCAACATATAATGGATGAGTATGTGGATGAACATCAATAGCCACAGTAAAATAATAAGGCTTTTGAGTTTTCATCATATATGTCTTAATAGTCATTAGTGTACCTCTCTATGATACAAACACAGTATTCTATTGAGAAGAAGTTGTACACCATTTTTTTGCATCTTCTGGTGAATTAATTTCAATGCCATTAAACTCACACGGAAAAACTCCAATATCGTAACCGTTCTTCAACCATCTCAATTGTTCTAGTTGCTCAATACGTTCTTCTTTATAGCTGCTTAACTTACGGTACCATTCTAGAGCATTACGCCTGTACGCATATATGCCTAAGTGCCAATCACCATATCCTGTCATGCCTCGGCCAAACCACAGACATTTATCTGCAGCTCTTACAAGCTTTACGGTGTTAGGATCATTCTGCTGTTCTTCGGGCATTGCTGTACACATAGTAGTAACCGAATAATTTGATAGATGCCATATAGTTTTGTCAATCATTTCTTCTGTGACGTCAGGCATATCTCCTTGCACATTAACAAATTTATTATATGCATTAAAAAAGGTATTTGTGATTGCGTCAGCACATCTTTCAGTGCCATTGGCATATTCTATTTCAGGCTCTATCCAACAATTGTGTTTATCAAATAATTCGAATATACGCATATCATCTGTAAGAACATATGTGTCGTATCCTGTTGCAACGCATTTATCATACACGGTTTCAATCATGGTTTTGTCACCTAGTTTAGTAAGCGGTTTACCTGGAAATCGTGTGCTAGCATATCTAGCTGGTATTAAAATTGCTGTTTCAGTAGTCATGTCATTTCCTTTACATTGTTAGCGCCACAATAAATGTAGCATATAGAGCAACCAACACCTTTAGACAAATCTGCATAAAAGTTTAACCACTCAGTGGATTGTGTAATGTCTTCTACACTTCTTATAGTATCTAATTTAAATTTTTCTTGTACAAGGTGCTTCATATCACTTTCAAATAAATCAGGCCTATCTGCCCAACAACAAGGCAAAATATATCCACGAGCTGTGTGGCCTAATTGGTGATCTTCCTTAAGACATTTTGGGTATACTGTTTTCATAATCTCTTGCTATAAAGTTTTTAGTTGGTTTATATGGATCGTCTTGTTTGAACCGACTTGATATAATTTGTTGAAAATTTACTCCAATCGATTCTGCTATCCTCCTACAATCGTCAACGTGATCTTCATTGTACTTAAAGATAATCATCCTCCAACTAGTGTCTAGTCCCATCTGAGCACATAGTTTCATGGCCTCAAATAGTTCATGGCCTTTTTGATTAACTCTATATATGCTGCTTTCCTCAGGGTATCCATCTAGTCCAAATATCCAACGAGCATTAGGATTTGAATCAAAAGCTTCCTTGTACCACGATAACTTTTTGCCTGTTGCTGCGTTATGTACCTCACACGATATATCTCTTGTATAGTTTATTTTTAGAAAGTCTATAAACCACTTGTTCATAACTGGATCTGATATATTACCACAGAAGTTGATATGATCAAAATATGATACGATTTTTTCATATTCTTCTATAGTCATATCATAACCAGGAACACGATAGCCTCTATGAGTGTACCACTTGCGTGTACATCTCGGACACGCTAACGTGCATTTATTACTAATATCTAAATTAATAGCTGGAATGATGAGCACCTACTATATCAGATACTACCTTTTCAAAATCTTTTAGATATACCATATTTGGTCCATCACTCGGGGCATTGTCAGGATCAGGATGTACTTCTAAAAAGAAATTACTGACTCCCAAAGCAGAGGCAGCACGAGTAAGACCTGGAACATAATCACGATTACCGCCAGACGAGTTACCGTTTCCTCCAGGTTTCTGACATGAGTGCGTTGCGTCAAATACAATCGGTACATCATAATTATTAAGCATGTACTGAATGCCATTAAAATCGACCACAAGGTTATTATATCCAAAACTAGTTCCTCTCTCTGTTATCCATACTTCTTTTGCATCCTCGGTTTTACTTAAAATCCCTTCAACATCCCATGGTGCAAGGAATTGACCTTTTTTAATATTAATGATTTTACCTGTAGCACAAGCCGCTTGAATAAGATCAGTCTGTCTACATAAAAATGCTGGAATTTGTAATATATCTACTGAGTCATTAAACTCTCTGGATATACGTTTCGCTTGAACGTAATCATGTATATCAGTTAATGTATCACATCCAATCATGGACTTAATAATACTAAGACAATCCATAGTGTACGTCATACCCATACCACGCGTGCCATCAATATTAGTACGATTTGCTTTATCAAAACTAGCTTTAAAAATATATTCTATACCTAATTTACTACACACGTCGGCACAATGCTCTGCAATCTTAAATGACATTGAAAGATTTTCGTGTTGACACGGGCCTGCGATAATTCTCACTTAAACGTTCTCCTATTCACAAGTGGTATAGTTGTGACACTTTCAATAAGTCTGCCATCACTACAATAGTCTGTTGTTCTTATGTGTTTAGTCATAATACCAGTATCAGTGATGTAGTAAGTCGTAACTTCTTGCCTTACTACATCACCATTAAAATTATTCACTTTTTTTTATTCCTTCCTTATATGTTAGCACTAACATTTTATACATAGTTGCATAGTTAAATGGAGCTACCAATGTGTTCACCGTTTATGCGTAAAGAGGCTAACCGATATTTTTGGTTAGTTAAAGGCCATTTGATTCCTAAGGTTGAATCCGATGAAATTGTAGAAGGCTATTATACTAGTTATTTTAAACGCCTGTGGAATAACGAATCACAATGCTTAGATATGTACGAGCATGGATTTGAAGATGCCTACAAAGTCCGGGAAGCCGAAGTTATTAATGACGAGCTAGAAAATGTTGCAGTTTTAGGATACGATTAAAAACCATACACCTATAACAAACAAAACTGACATAGTGGTCGACAAAAAGTTGATCAGATAATATTTCATGTTTTTCCTCATATTTCCATTTAACGTTTCCATATAAAAGTACCACATATCAAAAGACTTGTACACACTTATTTTTGTATTATTAAAAATATATATAATGTTATGCATAATGAAAAATACAAGCTATTCATACCAGTTGATATAGATCAGGCCAAAATCTTAGATTATGGTTGTGGCAATGGAAACCTAATAGATTGGGGAAAGATAAGGAAAGAACAATACACCGGATTTGAGATAGAAAAATCCGCACATGAATATTGTACGCACACCTATCCAGACTTCAATTTCATATATCAAGATATATACAGCCCAGTTTACAATAAGAACGGAAAGCAAGATTTCCCGGAGTTAACTGAAAAGTATGATGTGATTTTTGCGTACAGCGTATTCACACATACAACATACGAATACTTTTTGCAATGTATGGATATATTTAAAAGCCATTTAAATAAAGGTGGCTATATATTATGTTCCATGATTTTGTTTGACAATCTTAATATGCTTAGCTACTTTAGACATAAACGAATTCAGTCGTATGGGTCTTGTGATAAAATAACATCAAAGAATGTCGGATATTTGTATAATAATAAGTATGATTATCCATTGGAATCGTATAGCGAATTTGTTTCTATATATGATAGATCATTTCTATCCTTACACGGTGATATGATTACGACATCTATGAATCAAGATATATTAAGAATAGGATTATAAATATGTACAGAAGAATATTAGCGTACATACGGTTTCGTTATTTTATGAAGAAGGATCATTTTGTTTATGAAGAAGATCGTGATACTAGGAACAAGCCATAGCACTATACGGTATTCGCCAAGTTTGACCACGGCTCTACAAACAGTAGGAGAGGTTGAGAATCTAGCAGCTTACGGCCACGGTATTGATACATACTTTCCTAGAGTAATGAGTCATGTAGGTTGGCAGGCCATTTTTATTATAGAAGCACCACATCATACTCGCTATACTGAATTTATGAATGAAGGTGCTTATGTCAAAGGCTCGTATAGTACACCAGAATTTTGGACAAGTAAACAGTATATGAAGCATTTGGCTTTTTATTCTAAAACTGTTTTATTAGAAGCAAATGATTATGATGAAGCATTACGATCAAGTAGAAAGGATTTAAAGGCATTACAGCGAGTAAAGCTTTTAGCTAACCAACAACTTGAATTAGAGGACAACATCATAAAATGTTGTATGTTAGACGGGTTTTTAAAGAACAGGGGACATAAAGTTCTTTGGTGGACAGCAAATAATAAGTTGCTGCATACATATAATTATCCATTTAACCTTATATTAGATAAGCCACTATTTGATAACTTCGAAGATAAAAAACTATTTTCTGACGGTTATCATTTGGACGATCAACATTTTCAACCGTATGTTGAAAACCATTTTTTAAAAGAGGTACACAATGAAACAGCAGACATATACTATCCGATTTAATAGAACATTTGATACTGCACTAGATGCTATCAGAACAGTCGGTTCAGCTATTCATCAAGATTTGCGTGACTATATCGAAGAAGGTTTAATTGCCGGAGAAATTACTGACGAATCACTCACGCTAAATGCTGGTAAAAATGAAGTTGCGGTGGTTAGAAACTGGGAAGATGCATCCCATGCCGAATTTATTGCACTTTCTAGTTATAGTGGAATGACCGCAGCAATCGAGGCGGCAGCCACAGTGGATTCTTTAGTATCATATACTTTTGCTGATGCATGAGACTGGGAAGACTAAACACCTCACTGATACTCAATGAGATACAGGAATATATGAATGTAGACAAGCATGTGCTTTTGCAAAAAAGTATAGATCCTGTTTATAACATACCATATACAAATTCTTTGTTTGAAAAATACCAAATGTATTCTAGTCGAATAATGTGCCTAAGCCCAAAGACTTGTTATACAGTACACACAGACCAAACTCCACGTATCCATTTTCCTATTGTTACTGATAAAAGATGCCTGTTTATCCTAGAAGATCATGCATTTTACATGGAAAAGGGATGGGCTCATTATGTAGATACCACTAAATCGCACAGTGCTTTGAATGGCACTATGGATTTATTCAGATATCATATTGTAGGAAAGACTAATGAAATACTTTGACGTTGATACTTCGGTACGAGAAGACGATAAAAAATGGTTAACAGACATTGGCAATAATATCTCAGAACCGGCATGGACGATTAGACCATACAAATTAAATGAAGAAGAGATGAATAGGATTTCATATATATGGAAAGACCTACCAGTACCTTCATATGCTGCAGTGATTATGGTACCAGCTAACACAATATGTAAAACTCATGTAGATGATAAGGCAGAAGCCAATGGCGTTCGCCAAAGGATTACAGCAATTAATATTCCGCTGATAGTTCATCCAACTTCTAAATTCCAATACATGGAGGGCGTGGATGGCTGCTATAATGTAGTTGATAGCATAGATTTGATATCAACTAAATGCTGGAGGGTTGACATTCCACATAGAGTGAATAATGAACTTAGCCCTTTTAATAGGGTGGTATTGAGCTTATCTTATACGGAGACTATCGATGAAATATATAGTGCCATTAAAAAATCTTAATTACGATAAGACATTTTGTGAAAAGTTTATAGAAAGCGTTAATCTAGATTATGAGGCACTTGAGAAAACTAAACAGTGGCACAATAACATAGATGCCGTCGCTAGCTTACGTGAACACTTTGGACCTATTACAGAACATCTAAAAGACGTAATTTTAATCTTAAGCTTATTCCCAGGCAAGCAAATACCTATTCATGCTGATGGTGCTGGCACAAAACTTGACAACACATATAATGTTAGCATTAATATACCTGTAAAAAATTGTACACCCAAAACCAAAACTATATTTTGGGATTTTCCTGATGAGCGTGAAATTAAGTATATTCATCATGAAAAATTAGGAACACGTCAAATCATCGATAAGGATCAATTGGAGCGTAAGCTCGAATACGTATTTGATGATACTGCTGTACTGTTTAGGAATGAATATCCACACAGTGTAGAAAATGAAAGTGTTGATCTGAGACTTATGTTGTCTTGGAGATTTAAACCAGAATACTCGTGGGACGAGGCTCACGAATTATGTGAGCGCCACTTCCTGACATAACGTAATGAGCAGATATTTTCCATTTTGAATACTCTTCCATTGACCGTTTGTAAACATCATCGTATAAATCCTCACCAGTTATTTTTAACAAAGACTTTTTAACTAAAAGCTTCAGTCGATGAGAACATACAATAGTATAGTTTTCTTTCACAAAATCATATATTTCTGAATCTAGTTGGTTTAAGCTATGCCAATGGCCATGCAATATATGATTTTGTCCGAACACAATATCTTTTACATTGTAATCATTCTTTCCTAAATACTCAGGCTTATGTAGAACACCGTGCGCCGGTAGCTTATTATGTTCTTTTGCTATATAATCAACTAGCGCTTTAGAAGCCGTTCTTGGAAAACTGATTACTGCTATATTAGAAATTGTGTTCTCCATAATAATCTTTTTCCTTCAAATGCTGACCTCTTATGGATCATCTTTAAGTTGTCCCATAGCAATATATCATTATCTTCCCAATGATGGATGTATGAGTTTTCTTCAATCCACTCTCGTATAGGATCAACATTATATTCGTTGTTTCGCATAGTTGCTAGGCTGCAATACAAAATCTTTTCACCAGTAATATGGTGTTCTATATTAAATTTACGCTTTATCTTTTGCTTATTAAGAATTCGCAATTGCTTTTCTGTAAAACATTGTCCATGTAAATGTGTAGGAGGATAGTATTCTCCTACGGCGTCTTGATACATATATCTAAGAGAATCTGGTGCCTTAGACATATCACAGAACCATGTGGGAGATCTCTGAGCATTGTTCACATTATAAAGTATAGTTCCAAAGTAATTGCCTCTACCATAACTCCAATCATGATGCCAATCTACTTCGCCATCACCAAATAAACCAACATCACTTAACTCTTGAACTGTACGATCTTCATTTAAAACATGTTTGTCAGTAACCAAGGGTTTACCAAGACTTTTAGTAATTGTCTCAAACTGTTTTAAGTTAAGTGGCTTCGGACATGAGACTTTCACAAGTCCATTCTTCAGCAAACTCTGCCTCAGGTCGTAAGCAGATTCCAGCTCTCCATAATTCACGGTCTCCAACATATGCATCCCTCTTATGTAAACTATGATGTTGGTCACTTAGTACAATATCATATGCATCCCACGTATGCGTAGAAGTATATTGCAAAGTATGTGACTTTAACATATAGTATAAATCGTGTTGTTCTTTGTGATCTAATCCGGTAAATCCTCGGATTACACTCCAAGGAAAGTACAGCCCTTCTTTTCCATTGATAGGATGATTCGTTACAAGGTCCTTACGTGGGGTCTGTTTTTCAAAACTTGTCTTTCCATCAATGTCGCGAAACTCCATCATAGTTTGCTCATCACTAAATACATTTTTGTAATGCATTTTTTCTAATTTCATTGTAGCATTATATGTCACTACTTTAGATTTTAATTTGCGGCAAAGATCTTTTGTCTCATCATCTAAATGTTGCCAAGCGGTTTGATGATCAGTAAAGTGGGTGTCTCCACCAGATTCTGCGGGCTGATTCATATACATTGCCACAATATCATCATGACCGGTTCTATTCATACCAGCGCTATGCCATTCAAGCTCACCGTCATCTTTGCCGGCAAATAATCCATTCTGTCTTACTCGAACCAACTCACCAGTTGCTATGGTTCCGGTAACCTTATCATTCTGCTTTACTACATTACCAAGTTCTTTATAAAAGGCAATAAGCTTTTCTGGTGAAACTGGATTTTTATTTTTTATGACAACCGTACGATGCTCGCCAACAAGATTTAGAATATCAGTTGCATTGACTTCATCAATATTATTTACGACATGCATATTTCTTTCTCCATAATAAATTCGTTACTGTTTAGTGGAGTCCACATGAGATGTTGATAAACTGACAAACCATCACTCCTCCATGCTATGTATTTATCGTCTGTTACGTGCCAACTTTGTGGCAAGAATTTCTTATAATGGAGAAAGGCCTGAGTCTTAGTTTCGCGACTCATAAAGGCGCAATCAAAATCTAGTATCTTAGCTATATCTAATTGTTGTTGAATCATATATAAAGTGTTTTGAGATACTTTTCTTTTTTCATTTTCAAATCGTGCATCAGGTGTTTTGTAAAATCTATTAAGAATTCGACAATTGTTTTCCCATATTGAACGATATGAAATAGAAGAAAATCCATTTTCAAACAAAGAAATTGCAACCCAGTCTTCGGTATGTAAATTTTTATATCCATAGTTTTGTTTTAGTCTACCGTCAGGTATTTTTGATACCATCTCTTTAACGGCATCTAATGCAGTACTAAATTTTGGATCAGTTCTAATAATTGTGTTCATGTTTTTTAACGTGCTCAAAAAATGGTGCAATAGTAAAATTTTCAGTAAGTCTTCCACGATTCGGATTGTCGTGGTCAACAACTCCATCGTCATCAGTCTGCCAATCGATCAGTCGAATAAGGATTGTGCCGGCCTTTGATTTATATTTGAACATATATGAAGTTAAAGCTTCACCCGATTGTGGTCCAGCCTTCACTACGCCAGCAGATGTTCGAGACATATCAGATCTGTTAACACCAAGTTGGCTTATACACATACCAATTAATTCATCCATATCGTAAGAAGAATTCTCCATGTACCGACCAATGGCTCCAACGGATTTCATCCTAAGAACCGGAGTTATTCTATTGTATGGAGTTGTTGTATCAAAGTTGATACCATTTGCTATAGCTCTTTCGGCAAATAGCTCTACCTGTCTACCTAGTATATGCTCATTGACGCCTTTAGCAATAATTGTACCAGTATTAATGGGTAATCGTTCAGCAAATATATTATCTAATGCCCGAACCTTAACAGTAGCCCATTTACCATTGTCAAGTTCTTTATACATTGCATCATCATCAGCGCCATTCATACTGTGAAGCAATAGGCGAAGTCCTGAATCCTTTAGCTTCTTAACATATGATCTGTTAGCAAGCTTTAATCCGTTTGTTGTGACGCTAGGTCTATGGCCAAGTTCTTTTACTTTGGCAATAATTTCTGGTAAGTCTGTACGCATAGTTGGTTCTGCACCAATTAAACGAATATAGGTTCTTTCTGGAAGTCTCGATAAAAAATCATACAATCGATCTTTATCTAAGTCAGGGACGTCCCTGTTTGGAATATAACAGTTAGCACATTCCATATTACACCTGTGGGTTAAGTCTACCACAATGTTAGTAAATGTATTTTCTTCAGGCGTTACTTCAAAATAATTCATAGTCTACCTTAATAAAAATCCGGGCTAACCATGGCCCGGTGCGGATCTATTAAGCGATCAACCTAACCACACTAATATATATAATATTAGAATACGAAGCTTAGACCCAAAGTAATTTCTCCTCGGTCACCATTTTCAATATCATACGATGTTTTTGTGTATGCTTCTAAAGATTTCATCATCATAGATGATGCTTTAAAATCCAAAGTAACACCATCAAACATTGCGTCTGTTACGAATTGATCATCATATATTTCTAAGTCAGTAGACATTGTAAAATCAATATCTCTACCAATAGCGAGTGTGTAACCAACCTCAGGGGTAAGTGTAACGTTCATGTTTTCTGCGTCATATGTGTATTCAGAAACGATTTTGCCGCCAGCCGAAAAGCCCATACCAAGATCAGCTGCAGATACAGCTGTAGTTGCTAAAATGAGTGCGACCGAAGTGGCAACAATATTTTTCATTGTAATTCCTTTTTGTAAGATAATGACCTCCCCAGAGGCGCTTCTGTAGTAGAGAGGCGGGGGAGGTACTGTCGTGTGCCACTTTTCTGTTGCTAAGCAAGTGGCCAGCTCCCTGTGATTATGCGGCTAGCGCAAATCCAGAAGGTGCAAAGTTATTGTTTGCAGTTAGTAGTTTTGACCAATAACGCAGTCATCCGGTAAACTCCACTTTCATCTTCACACCTGTCGATCCTATTTCAGCCCCATCAAAGATACACTAAACAGTGTACCTATGGTGGAGCTGCTGGGTACCGCCCCCAGGTCCAGAATGTGTCCACGTTGCTTCAACGTTTACAAATTATCTATCTTTGTATCCTAGCCAAAGTAGATAGTCTCTTACAATATTCTTATAACGTGACACTATTATCACACTGCCATCAACGTATCCTACGTATCCTACGTACGTATTACGCGTCCGCTTCACTATCGTGAATATAGAGCTGGATGAGGGCATAGTGTAAAACTTTCATTAGATCCTTACGAGCATCATCTCGTGAACCTTTTTTGCCGTATCTGTTTGAATATTTATCTACATTGCCCATACAAAAACCAGTTCCATGACCGCGTTCAATAATAACTTCGGTCGACTGAAACTTACTCTGCGAGTAATGACCAGAATATGTTTTATCTATATATTCTTGGAACTCACTAATAAGTTCACCTTCTCTAAATTTATAATCAACTGGTTTATTTAATTTCATTATTTACTTCCCTTTGCTCTGTAAAAGATATGGCTGCCAATACGAGCAACACGATCTAAAGTTGGCGCCCAATATGGTTTTACATATGATGCATGGTAGTGAGTAGAACCTTCTGTTACTCCACGATATTTACCGTATTTCATTATATCACTAGCAAATTTCATTGCTCTATTCCAAGCTTCTGTATCTTTAGGGTTATCTGACTTACCATCACAATACCATGAAAATTGGCACTTGTTTTTTGCTGGTACACCATTAACTAATACGGAATCATAAACTACTTTGCATACGCTATTAGGATAGTGCTTAGACGCAACTCTATTTAAAACAACATCTGAAACTGACATTGCATCTGCAAGAGATACCGAACGTGTTTCAAAATATATGTTTGTTGCCATACACTGAATCTGCTCATGACGCAATGCAGCGGCCACACTCATACTGATATCCATTTGAACTTTTTGTTTTTCAGCAATATCTTGTTGTATTGCCAAAGTACCGCCGACTGCTATTCCTGATAGGAACATGGCGTTAAATGCTATACTAGCTACTGTTATAAATTTCATACTTCTGCCTCATTAGTTTTTTATATTAATATGATAATATAATATAAAAAGGCAGAAGTACACACTAAACTGGAAATATTTTAGTAATAACTTTGGCAATCTCATGTGCCAATAGGATATGCTCTAACTGAGTCCCATCAGCCTGACGAAGCTCAAGATAATGAATCCAGCTACGAATAGTGCCATTAACATAAAGTCTAGATATGGTATTACCCTCAGGAAGTACCACTCGAGCCTGTTCTTTAGCAATACCATTATCAATAGCCCACTGGTAAGCCAGTTTTGCTTCATGAATAATTTGCTCTTGCTTAGCAATCCAAGCTCTTTTAAGTTGTTCATCATCTGTTTCAATTGAATTCTGTCTGTTGCTATTATCTTGAAGCCTAGCTTCTCTCAGTACGAAAGTATTAGCAAGGTCATTAGGATCAGCATAACGCTGAGAAAACTCTTGAAAGGAAAAGGAGCGATGCCTGAGGAATTGTCGGGCAATGTCTCTTGTTGTTTCGACTTCAAGTGTGGCTGAGCACATTTCAAATGGGGACCAGTGCTTGTGCCGTTTAAGGTAGGCAAGTAATCTGGGCGCGGTTTCGGAGTTAACTTGGGCCGATGGATTGGAGACACGGGCGCAATACGCGATGATGTCTTCAGGGGTATCGAGGCCGATCTGGTGTTCGGAGGGCTGAGTGTAACCAATTAACCTAACCTTCATTTGATTTCCATTCTATTTATCTAAATTTTAAAGTCTTTAAAGCGCTCGTTAATTTCGCTCTTATCGAATGTCGGTGTATCATCAGTTAATGTCTGTTCTGATTCATCAACGTCAAACAATCTCATTTTAGATCTATCTAGTCCTACAACAAAACGTTTCTTAATACCGATATCATTGTATCTATTCTTTAATTGCTTAATCATCATTTGACCTGATTGCTCAAGCTCTTCGGTTGATATAAGTGCAAACATCAGATCTGCTGTTGCGGGTAATCCAAAAGACTCGGACGTATCTTCAAGCCCAACATCTGAGTTACTAAAACCAGAGCGAGTCGTCTGCGTTGCAGAGATGATCGGTACGTCGAACTCGACAGCAAGGCCACGTAATTCCTCAGCGATTGCTTTAATAAGATTGTACGAATTGATAGATCCTCCCATGCCCTTCATACGAGATGATGCACAAATATTAAGATAGTCGATACAAATAATCTGAGGGACAAATTGCTTTTTAAGTTTTAACTCACTCAACAAAGCCCTGAAGTGGCCAGCGTGAGCCGAACCAGTAGGATATTCTTTTACAATAAGTTTACCGCCGGTGCTACGTTTAATCTTAGCAACCTTTTCAGTAAACATATCCTTAGTCATCTTATCAAGCTGATCGATCGGAACATTTAACAAGTTAGCGTCAATACGCTCAGCAATGCGTTCTTCACTCATCTCCATAGTAAGATATAGTACATTCTTACCTTGCGATAATGCTGCGGCACTTACGTGGCACATGAACAATGATTTACCAACGCCAGTTCCGGCAAGAGCAATATTCAATGTTTTATTTGGCAAGCCGCCTTTAGTAATTGTGTTAAACGACTCAAGATCAAATGGCACTCGCTCCTCAGCTAGGTTATAAAAATCAAATCTTTTTGCTGCGTCGTCAAGATAGTCGTGCCCAATGTTAGGATCAAAGGATATAGACAGAGCCTTTGTTAGAACATCAGGAATAGCATTCTTCGTAAGAGTCTCATGTTTCCCATCAATAATATGAATAGAGTCCATAATAGCATTATGAATTGCTCTGTCTTGGCACCACTTCTCTGTAGTATCAATAAGCCATTCATTATCAGTCTTTTCGACCTTAAAGATCTCCGGCATGATTTCAATAGCATGCCGGTATTGCTCATCAGAAAATGTATCTGATTGGTCAATTTCAATCTTAAATGTTTCTGCCGAAGGCAACCTATTATATTTTGCTACGTATTTGCCAACTTCTTTATAGAGTTGACGATACACGCCTTCAAAATATTCGGGCTTAACAAACGGCAGAACCTTACGCATAAACGGCTCGTTGACAAGCAGATTACGTAGGATAGTTTGTTCAATGTTTATATTCAAAGAAGTCCCTCATCTCTCATTTTAGCACGAATCTTAGTGGCAGAAATATCATGGATATCTTTGCCAAGATCGTGCTCTGTGAATGTATAACCTACACCACGTCCATAACTAATATCTACAATGTTCGGTACTTCCATTATAACATAATCTATATTAACTGTATACCCTTGATTTGCCAAGGCAGTAATTATTTGTTGGGAGACAAAAGCAAAATCAAATGGATTATCAACCTGTTCGTTTGTTCTGCCGGCACCAGCATCCTGACCAACAATTCCACCTACATCACGAATCATGATAGCAACTTGGCCAGTTAGGTTATGTGCCTTACGAAACAATTCCGTATGGCCTTTATGCCAAGGCTGCCAACGTCCTAACATTTGGGTCGTAGGTGCTTTCCAATCAAACATGCTTTATTCTCCTTTGTTTTTTATGTCAATATATCTATGAATAACATCAACTAGTTTTTCATCCGTGTCATTAAACCACTTAGCAACGTGGTAGTTAACATCCTTCTGAGGTGGACTCTGAAACATCTTATTAGTATCATTGAATCGACCTTCTTTGATCGTGTCCATCCATATCAAATAGTCGGCATTAAACACGTCACGTGTAATTTCTAGTGGACATACAAAATCACAAATGACCATACGGCCATTTTCTTTCTCATAGTCTGCAATGTTCTTCATACGATATGCTTGTCGCATCCGTGCGGCCTCACTGAACTCCCAGTCATTAGCCATGTCACGAACTTTATCAGCATTGAACCATGCACAATCTAATCTTTTCTGTAACCTCTCTGCCAACCAAGTTTTGCCGGAACCTGGTAATCCCATAATTAAAATTTTCATTTATTCCTCATGTTTTATCTGTTAATTGAACTTCACCTTTACTAATACCCATTTCAATAATATCGTGTAGGATCTCACCACACCAGACTTGCAATGCCTGATTGTCAGGCGATAAGTCAGGATCAGGTGATTCAACTACAGTAAAATTAAAATGAATAGCTTCATCTTTACCATCGATGCTTAAATTGCCAAAAGACAAAACTGTCTCTGGAAATGGTCCGGTCAGGCATCTAACATGCCAAGCCTGCTCATTATTATTTGATGCGGGGATCAACTGATAGTCGACCCCCTCAGAAACCTTATTTACGTTAATCATTTAACCAATTCATCCATATCAAGATCAGTCTTATATCCAATGGTGTATTGTTTCTTAACAAACTCTTTAAAGTCTGTGCCATCAAAGATAGGATCCCAAAATTCTTTATTAAGAGTTGCGGACTCTCTAACTTTATTTTCACTAACTACGCCTGTAGTCTGATCGACATGTGAGTACCAACCATTCGAAGGTTTTATAACATATCCACCAGCAAGTGCTACTTCAAGCAAGCCGCTATAAGTTTCTACGCCACCTTCCCATGATACTGTGATTGGTATCTTAGATTTTTCTTTAACAAACCGAGATTTCTCTACGTTGATAACAAAATCATAGCCTGCAACTTCTGTGCCTTTTTTATTCTGACGACGACCTAAGATCCAGATGTTATTGGCCGAGTAGTAGATACCTGTACCACCAGAAACAATAGCCTTTGGATACAAACCAATCTCTTGATATGTGTGATTGACAGCAAGTAATACAATATTTTTCATAGCAAGATAAGGTGTTGTCATTCGGAACAAACCTTTTAGTGCTTTGGCACGAGACATATCAGCAACTGATTTCTCGTTAATTGTATCTTCCATTTCTTTCTTAGAAGCTAGATTACCAATAGAGTCAATAACAACAATGACATTATCTTTGGTCTCAAGTGCTTCAAGTTGTGCAATCAAATCGAATTTTAATTCTTCGACATTAGTGATTGGAGTATGAAGGACACGACTTGTATCGATACCAAACTGCTCAAAGTATGCCTCAGGAGAACCAAACTCAGAATCATAGAATAACATTACGGCATCACTATGTTTCTGCATATAAGCACCAGCCATAAGCAAAGCAAACGAAGTCTTAAAGTGCTTTGATGGTCCGGCAAGAACTGTCAAACCAGGACTTAATCCACCGTCAATAGAACCTGATAAAGCAACATTTACCATAGGGACAGACGTTGATGTCATATCTTTATCATTAAAGAACTTACTCTCAGATAATATCTCAGTGTGTTTTAGCTTAGAGTTTTTCTTTAGTTTATCCATTACACTCATGTGTGTCTCCTCAATAATATGATTTATACCAGGATACAAATTCACTTATCCCAGCTTCAACAGTGGTCTTAGGCTCGTAGCCTAAGGTTTTTATTTTAGTAATATCAGCTAAAGTGTTTTGCACATCAGCCGGATGCATAGGTGCCATAATTTTTTCAGCTTTAATCCCTAAGTTGTCCTCAATAAGTTCAATAAACCGTAAAAGTTGTGTAGACTTACCGGATCCAATATTGTATATATCGTGGACTTTTGTTGTAGACTTGGCATTAAAATTACTGTCAAAATTAACTATGGTCTCATCTATTAGCAATAGTATACCATTTATGATGTCTTGTACATAAGTAAAATCGCGTGTCATGTCACCATGATTATTAACTGTAATAGGTTTACCATTCATAATATTATCTACAAATGTATATAGCGCCATGTCAGGTCTACCATAAGGTCCGTACACAGTAAAAAATCTAAATCCCGTAGATGAAGTCAATTTGCTATGTTTAAACTGGCACTCATTAACATACTTGCTCCAAGCGTATGGATTACTTAGATGTTGGAACGATGCATCCTCAGTAAAGTTTTGCCCGCCATATACAGAAGAAGACGAAGCATAGACAACTGGTGTATTGTTTTCCTCGGCCAGCTTAATTACTTCTGCAGTTGCGGTAACATTATTGTCAATGTACAACTGTGGATTGTCCAAAGAATATCTTACCCCGGCATAAGCAGCCAAGTGTACAATAAGATCAGCGCTATGAGCATTTCTAATGATGCCAATATGCTTCACATCCTGGCAATCAACTCTAATCTGACGTTGATTTAAGATGTTTGTTCTATCGCCTTTTAGTTCAGGATCATAGTAGTCATTATAGTCATCCATTCCCGATACGTCATGGCCTAGTGCCCGTAAATCTTTAGCTAAATGATATCCAATAAATCCTGCAATTCCTGTTATAAAAACTTTCATTGTGCGTTCACCATATCTTCTGCACCAGCAGTATATACAATGTTCTGTTCTATCTCACGATCATCTTTATCGTACACAGATCTGTATTCGTTATTGCGTTTCATAACATATTCCAACATACCGGTTTGAGTTGTGAATTTAATAAAGGCTGACACATCTTTAGGGAAGCATGCACCACCAAAACCACGTTTACCATCAAAACCAGGAACACGAGTATGGGAATCACCAATTCTTGGATCTGTTCCAATCGCATTGGAAATCTTGCCATAGTTTCCGCCAAACTCTCTTACTGCGTCATAGAACTCATTAAAGAAAGTAAGCTTAGCTGCCAGGAAAGCATTTATTCCATACTTCACAAAACTAGCATCGGTTGCAGACATATGATATGTAGGACATGGTTTACATATACTATATTCTTTATAGTATCTTTCTACAGTCTCTGTAGTTTCCTTATCTCCACCTAGAATCTGTAGGAATGGATTAACGATATCTTCGTTTGCATTCCTCTCTGTTAAAAATTCTGGGTTATAAACTATCCTCTTAGAAGAAGATCCGCGTACAAGTTTTTTAACTGCGTCTGGCGGAACGGTAGATTTAATTACAATTATGCCACTCATGCGATTTTTTATTTCAGCTAAAACCGACCTCAATATTGAAGTGTCACATTTGCCATCTTTACCCATAGGGGTTGGAAGACACACAAATGTAAGATCTGCGCTTAACGAAATATCTTTTAAATGTACTCCGATTTTAGGATCTACGATTTGTTTTTCTACGTCATCCTGAAATGCATAGTCGATTGCTTTGCCTACGAAACCGTGGCCAATAATTGTAATTTTTAACATGATTATATTATACCATAAATTGGTCAAGTTGTAAACCTATTACCGGAGGTTTACCTTGCCTTTGTTCCCACCCAGACTTCCATCCAGATGCATTTGATAACGTTGATGGGATATGATCAAATGTTCCATTACCTCGTGGAACATAGTTTTGGCCAAATCTTACAAAATCGCACATAACATCTTCAAGATCTTTTGGCCTACCGCCAGTACGTTCTCTTAATAAATCCATAAAGCTATCCGGCTTCCATCCACCCGATAATTTTTTCATGCACCTAACTGCGTTGTTACCTAAGTATGTATGAGAATCTATGTCCGCATGTTCAGGAAAGTAGTCAGAGCAATCCATAGAAAACGCTGCATATTGAAAATTGAATTTTCTATGGCCAGCACTTTTATTATGCTCATTTAATTTATCTACTATTTCCTGATGCCCACGCTTTTTAAGAAGAAAGAAATCAGTAAATTTTTCAATAACGTCTGGCAGCTCTTTTACCATAAAGTCAACGTTACTGACACCCTTCTTAGGAGCAGGTGGCTGATTGCCTATAGAAGTAAATAAGGGTTTGCCACTAGCTTTAGTCTCTACTAAATCTTCTGACATATCCTTAATGTCTCTATGTTTACCCCAATGCTGAATAATATTATTGCGATATCCATGATCGTTCTCAAACGATGCTCCTGATCCTGTGATACGATGGCACATGAACACATACAGCCAGGTTTTTGTATCCCATTGTATACTATCATTTGATGCTGAGATACTACGACGATATTCTTTTTGCCATCTCCATTTTGGAGTCTTAGAACCAAATCTTAGGTCTTGCAATACATTTGAAAATCCTGCTGCATTACGAGTCTTACAATCGTATATGTCAATCTTCTGTAAAAGAGGATCGTCAACAGTTTTGTTAGCTTCAGTGCCCTCATAATCTAGTGGTCCCCAGTTGACGTTATCTTGTAACCATCCTGCCTTCGGATAGTAATAATTAACAAGAACGTCAATCGCCTCTTCATTAAGCCACATTTTTCACCCAATCTCTATACGAATCAATAGTGTCTGGCAAATTAAGATTTTGTAGTACTGGTTCTTTACCTACATTCCAAAACAGAATATCTCTACCAGTATTCTTAGGAATATATTTCCAAGCTTTACCGTCATACGTATCTATTGTAGGGAATGGTGGAAGGTTCTGTTTCTTTTCGGTCGCATGAAAGTTTAATGGTTCTGACACAGCTTCAGCTATTCCAAGCTCACCGGCTTTCATATTACGAGATACACAAATAGAAGTAAATTTAGTATTAGGCCAGGCTATTTGAAGCCCCCGTGTGAGCACGCCCGTGGACGTGGCAATGTATACTTCTTCTGGAGCTTTTATGTTTGAAGCTACCTTTACTATTCCAGCTGTTACCATTTCATGCTTAAGACCTAGAGGAATAAAGAAAACATTTTTTCTTTCATCTGACCACTTCTTTGCAATAAGGTTTAAATTTGGCATTGCGGCTATTCGATGAAAGCTAGTTTTGGCTCCTCGCTCAACACAACAGGCTTGGTGATCTGAGATTCGCTTTGAAGACGGCATAAAAAGCATGACGTCTTTATCGTGTCGTTTAGCCACATCAAGGATACTAACACCAGCAAGGCCACTACGAGGTTGAACATAAGCGATAGTATCAATGTGATCGGGTAGGCTACTAATGAGACAATCACCACCACGAACTTTAGAGCCAACCAGAAAATCATCACGAATAACACGAACGCCATCATGCTCAGTAATAACGGGTTCTCCATACGGGTCCTCCCAATTCTTTGCAAGATCTAAATAGTATTCTTTTGGGTCCCCATAAAATGGATTAATGTCACGATTTATTCCGTCAATAACATGATTATTATGAGTCAAAAGGTGATACTCCCCAATCATTGCGCCTATAGTATGGCGGAGCTATATGGAAACTAGAACCATGCTCCATATAAGTTGTTGCATATTTCTCTGCATCCATAGTATACCATTCCTTTGGTGGCATAATAACCTTACCCTTCGATTCATTATATAGCATATCAATGAACTCGTTAGTTAGGTTCCACCTATCTTTCCATGATCCATAAAATGGAGTTTTCTTATAAAAGCCGGACTTAGGAATACGTCGACCTTCAAATTCTACCGGAACAGGAGCAGTGAACCATACATCATCTGCTAATTCGTTGGCTTGTCTTACATACTCTTTAATTGTATATTTTAAGGATACTTCGGGATGACGGAGAATATGATGTCTGATATCAATAGATCCCATACAAAATGTAATCTTACCAACAGACTCTGTAATTTCATTTCGTATCCCTTTATGTACAGTTCCATATAGGGTTTTACCATCAGTGCGATACACGCGGTCTCCTGTGCCGCTGAATGCTATTGTGTGCGAATCTCCGAAGATAAGTGTGTCAGTCTTAAGATCCTTTTGTTTCAGCGACGTGATACTCTTTATCCGACGTGACACAGCATCGCACCATGTCTCTGTAATACCTTCGTATGTAGTAGGAGCGTCAAGTCTTTTCTTTAACATCGATCCATAGTCTGGCATGTCCCAATCCAAAGATACAATATTCGGACATGACATTACAAGATTAATCCTATCAAAGACTTCTTTGTTTGCACCTCCGAAGAGATTTAATGTCCCACCAAAATTAGCACCATGTTCGATGTACACAACGTCAGACTTTCTTATATGAGGACTGCACTTATGATCTATAGATGCTTCTAGCTGGTCTCTCCATAATTGAGACCAGCCATGAACATGGGACTTCTCGTTCTTTGGTATATTTGATATTGGATTGGTTATTATATTCATTTTATAAACTCATATTCTACACCAGCTTCGTCAAACATCTGTAACGATAACTTACAAGAATCTTTCCATCTAGGATTGTCAACTTGTGGAAGTTCCATAACTACACGCTTAACGCCAACCTGAATAATACCCTTTGCACATTCAGAACAGCATGGCAATCCAGTTACATATAACACAGATCCTTCAAGAGATACACCACTAAATGCGGCGTTAAATATAGCATTCATTTCAGCGTGAACAATAAACTTATATTTTTGATCTCTATTATTCAATCGTTCTTCGCTATCGTCTACACCGCGAGCAAACCCATTAAATCCCTGAGATAATACTTGTCCCTTATCACCAACAGCTACTGCACCAATTTTAGTCGATGGATCCTTAGACCATGATGCAACTACGCTTGCGACTTCTAAGTAACGCTTATCCCACTTACTTGACAAGATCAAAGTGCTTTTCATACACGTGAAGGTTTTGTACTTGCCATACAATGTCACCAACATCAACATCTAAATCTTTTGAAAGTGCATCAAGAACAAATTGCTGCCATGCATAATCATTCTTATATCCATAGACAACATCATTAGATCGCATCTGTACAACACAATTTAGTTTGTCATCACGTATATAATACGTTACAGCATTAGTACAGATAAAATCATTCTTACCATTTTCTTGAAATTCAACTTGGATTGATGGGCGTTGATAGATCATAGTAGCACGACGGCTATCTGGATTCTGTTCGAGTTCAATCAATGCACTTTCATATTGGCGAAAGTACTTGTCAGCATATATGAGATGGCCATAATTAGAATTGATTTCACCATGGTCGTTGGCTGTGTATTGCCAAGCCTTTGGTGGTTCTTTACCTGACTCTAATACGTCACCATAGATATCATTGATATTAGTAGATAGACCTAAATACCAATCAATTTCTTTACGTACATATTCATCATTAACAGTGCCAAAGATAGAAGGCTGATTAGCAATAAAGCTAGCACCAATCATTTCTATTGTTTTGGCACCGGTCTTGTCTATAGTAAAACGCTGATTATCTAGTTCATCAATAAAAATTCTGCGAATATCAGTTACTGTCATTTCGTGCATGCTCTGCCTCCATCACACGTTTACGTAGATCGCTAGTGCTAAATCTATGATCACGCTTGTTAAAATATATTTGAATGCCACGTTTGCGACATACATCACGGCCAGTAAATTCTTTATCTTTATATTCGACGCCAAGAATACGTACGTCTATATGATACATATTAATTATATCAAGTAAATCACCTTCTGTACAATATATAATTACTTCATCTACATATTTAATAGCATCTAATTGTGCCTGACGCTCTACTATAGATTGCACTGGCGCGTTCTTATTTTTCCTATCAATACTTGGATCAACTTGTAGTCCGCATATTAGATAGTCACATTGTGCTTTGGCTTCACGTAACATAGAAATATGCCCGGCATGAAGCAAGTCAAATGTCGATGCTGTGAAACCAATAATCATGATGCTGCTGCTTTAATTTTTTGAATATTAGAAGCTAACTTAATATTAAACTGATTAACATTTTGGCCAATCGAAAGACCTTCGCTCAAAGCCCTACTGAAACTGGCGCCCATAGAAGTATTTCGTTTTAATTTGTAACAAGCAACATCAGTAGCATATCCACCTGATAGTCCTACAGTTTTAGCTACGCACTTATACATAGACAAATTGACATAAAGGTTTTCTCTTTCGGGCAATGTCAATTTAAGAATTAGCTTCTTTGTAAACTTGCTCAAATAGTGTGGGAGAGCTTTGGCAAGACTATTCTCTAATGCTTCTTTTTCAGGGCTGTCGATAGGAATCTCAGGTTCAACAATAGGAATCAATCCACGGCTAGCGATATGACCAGCAAATCTAAATTGTTGTTCTAGTACAGGCCAAAGGTTATGTTGGCTTTTAATTATTGATCGCATCTTAGTTCCAACAATATTATGAGCCCTAGCATAATCACACATACCATCAACATCAAACGGTTTAAGTGTACCATCTTCTTCACAGCCACTATCGATCTTTAAATATGGTGTGATTCCTTTTTTTCGTAGAATAGGAACCATACCACGTTCAACAGTGTCTTTATATAAGATAGCACCTGAAATAGCGTCAGATGTGAATGCCGGACAATCAACCATACGTAAACGCATAGTATGAACCTTTGACATTTTATTATCTTCGGTATATTCTTCACCGTAACGATCAAGAACACTTCCGGTTGATCCGCCACTATGATCCATTGCTGCAATGAATTTACTCATTCATCTGTACCTCTAAGCAGTTCTTCTATTTTCTTACGTTGTTCTTCGATAGCTTTTTGTTGTTTTTCTATTTCTAAAAACTGTTTATCGTTGATTGACTTTCCAAATTGTCTACCACTTTGGACCGGAAAGTTTAATATATTACTCATGTTCCCCACCATTCGCACGACCAGTATAAGCACCAAACACATTTGGCTTACGCTTGGCAGTTTCAAATATTGCAACTGTTACTACAATCGCTGAGATTAATATTGTGTGCATAATAGCATTAATACCGGCATATGCCCAAGTACCAGAGGCAATAGTAAATACAATTACCCACATCCAAGCAAGAACCTGCATAAGCATATGTCGCACCGGAAGTGACGGAATATTCTTTAACGGATTGTGATCCATATTCATTACACAATTCCAACTGTCAGCAATAAACTTACTCATAAGATTCTCCTGTATCTCTAAAGAAGTTTTCACTCCAGAACGCTTTATCATCAATCCAAACATCGTAGTTTTCTTTATCCCCTACGCTTAGTTCATGATGCTTTGCACCCCAAGTTACTAATTGATTATTTGTTAGTACATAATAGTCTACGCCACTTACGCAACCACGTGCCGTCATATATTTGATTGTGTGTCCTGCATCATACAATGCGTTTACTTTTGCAATTCGTTCTGGCATTGGAATATGGTTTGCATAATCCTTCTTGCCACCACTGTTAGGAATAATTACTTCCTTACATATGGTACCATCAATATCAATAACGTACTTCATTTCATGCGTGCCCTGTAGTTTGGCGTATAATATCGTTGTGGTTAAACTCGGCCCAATACAATTCATAGGCTACACCGTCTTCAATACATTCGAATTGATGATATACGCCTGGTTTGACTTTTGTATAATCTCCGGGATATAAGACAGTCTCATCAACAAGATCATAATCGTTCTGCCATGCACGAATGAGCATTGTGCCTTCTTCGACATAAAAACCATTCCATTTAAATTCGTGCAAATGCTTAGAACAAACACCGCCTTTTTTCATTTCAATTCGGTGAAACTCAAGCGCACCGTTGGCTTCGATAAGTTCAGTCTTACCCCATACTTTACCGGCTATCATAGACATACCCCTCAAATTGTTCGTGTTGTGTTTTAACTACGCTTTCATATGTGTTAAATAATTTTTCAAACTTCCATTGATATAGTTGCTGCATACCCAGCAAAGTATTAGTAAGCTGGTCTCGCGTCGGCACAGATTCACCATCGCATATTTGTGTCCAGATTGTTTCTAAATCATTACAAATTGACCAGCATTCCATAATCTCTGGCTCAATATCATGTATTCTCGCTTTACCATCATTCATGTTAACATACCTTTAAATACTGATTTCCGGCCTTCAACGCCAATTTGATCATCAAAAATATCTTTGATACTAATAAGCATCATTGAAGCCAACATTAAAATTTCTTCACGGTTGTCGCACATAAGAATTGCTTCATCGATAGGACGATTCAATTCCGTCATTTTAGTTATTACGATAGAGTCATTCATTTTTTATATCTATCATCCATATTGTTATGGCCATCGGCAATGTGTTGCATCAATATAATGAGTTGGGTGCATGCGTGTGCTAGATGAGTATTTCCAGATTCAGGATCTAGATCTTCATCATTATTCCAAGAGTTAAGGTGGCGTTGTATAGATGAGTATGTGCGAGACCAGCTAGTGGTTCCACCGTCATCACGCCAGTTATTGCGACCGTACTTATTGGCACCAAAGCCAAGTACTTCTGCAATTGCATTGAGTTGATCGGATGGGATTAGATCTAATTGTGGTTTACCAGTATCATATTTCATAAGATGTCCTCTTGTGTTTTAACAATTATACCATTACCCAAGTTAATTGTACACCCACAAATACTAGTGTTGTCACTTATAGCACGTAAAATATCATCAGTAGGAATATAATCTAACACATCATATTTTATAATATTATTTTCTGCTAGATGCTGTTTCCAATTTCTACCTACAAATTTCCAAGTTATGATATGCTCTATGATGCCTCTACATAATTTATCATAAATATATTTTGAAATATGAATTTGCTGTTTTGCATTCACGTGTTTAAAATCACAATTACCAAAAAAGCTATGTGTTGTATCATACTCAAAGCCTTCATATAGAACATGTCCATTATTTAAAGAGGACTGATGATATTCAGGGAATTCAAAATCCCATTGTCTAGTTGCCGAGTGAAAATCTCGTCCGTCCTTTTCAACTTTTATATCACGCTGGCGAATAAATTCTGCCGAAACTTTTCCATTATATATCATTTATGAATTCCTATACACGTATTCTAAAGCTCGATCTGCTTCAACTGTTAGAGGCCTATTCTCATACCAATTACCATGCTCGGCATCAAATTCACGACATAGCTGTGCAATTTCATTTGATGTAATTGGATATTCTCGCCTAATAGCATTTGAAGATATCGAAACCATCATCTGATACATCTTTGAGTACCAACCAGTATTAGATATAATCACATATTCTGCAGCTAGCTTACGTGGCCAGAATGGGCAATTTCGGTAACTACTCCAACTAAAAGATGTATTATCCAACTTGCTTTTACGATATTCAATTACTTGCTTCTGTAATTCTTCGGGCAATCTATCTAAGAAATTGTTTGAATGCTGCCTATCATTATACGGATGCTTGGCGATAAGAGATGCCACGTTAATAGAATCGCCACCCACATCAAAATAAAAGTTGTTAGCACCGTCATATAGTGCTGGAATATAGTACATTCGACTGAGGTCTTTAGTCTGCTTGTCTCCCATTTCCCCGAGTTCTGTGTTAAGGGCATGCCAGAATTGTCTGATTCTTTCAGATTCAATACGTGTATCAAGTCTGAAGACGAGTCTAAATTTTGGTTGATCTTTCGTAGAACTAGCAGTTGAATAACAGATATAACCCCAGTTAGGAATAGCGCGAGCCAAAGCATCTTTTAATTCTCCTTCAAATTTCCAATCATCAACGTCAACAGCACACCAACCTGACCAAGATAAAACATTCTTGTTGGCTCGTGTAGTTCCATCTTTATAATGAGCCGGTGAAATAAGTTCAGCATCTCGTTTACTACCTTTTGGTTGCTTAGACAAATCACATAATAGTCCTGAAAACTGTTGCCAGTTATCAAGATCCATTGTGCGATAAGTTTTGTTGTCGAATTGGCTTTTAAATAATGTCAGGGATATTGCCATGATTTCCCTCGTGATTTGGTGCTGTCCAGCCTTCAGGCTTTAAGAGATCTGGTAAGCCAAATGGATTTTCACGGCCTTCTTTAATGCCTGGTGATTTAGTCATATTAGCTTCGTAGACTTTATCCCACGCTCTATTGGCATCAACACCTAATACATCTAATGTACCAATAGCAAAGACGCATAGATCTATTAAACCGTCAACAATCTCTTCAGGATCTTCTTCTTTGGCTGCGATAAATGTTTCATCAAGTTCTTCTTGACACATGGCAATACGAAAATCAAGATACTTTTTCATAAGCTCTTTATCATGTTTATTTTCTTGAAACCACTTACGCACACCAAATTTGTTATGCATCATGTAGATGTCATTAGCCCAGTCGCTCATAATATATATTCCTTATCCGAAAAATTCGTCTAGTGTTCCACTGTTATCATAGTTGATAAACCAGCCTGTTGCATCGATCACAGATTTTAGTGGATCGATAAATGTTTTTTCAAACTGAACATCATAGTTTACATACTTATGTAAATTCAGTTCATCTGGTAGGTAATCAGGAAAGGCAATAACATTCTCATGTATTGAATTTGGAGTTCGTAGATAGCAAAACTTTACCTTCTCCCCATCATTAATTTTAGTGTATTTCTGTGCAAGTCCTAATTTATCTATAAGGCCATTATACAACAAAGATCCACGGATGTGAATAGGCGTTCCACCTTTATATGCTTTTTTACTGCCTTTATCCTTGTTAGACCATTTACCCATAGTACTATCGCCAAATCCTACTCCGCGAGGAAATGATATCTGTTCTGGTGATAAGGTTCTGAATGTGTTGTAGAAGTCTGCAATAAAATCTTGCGTAAGCTTCTCATCGCCACGAATAATAATCTTAAATACCTCACGAAACTTTTCACGCACGACCTCAGGAGTTGAAGACTTAATTGCTTCAATTCCCATAATCTTTAGCTTAGGCTCGGCATATTGTACACCTTCATTATTATGTACATTAAGGATATATCTTTTCTTTGCTGTCCATATGCCTTTGTCAGAGATGCCTTCACGTTCCATGACCATACGATTTTTATACCCATTCATACGTGTGAAGAGTTTATCATATGCAACATTAAGGTTGTCTTGAAAATGCTCAGCACATATCTTATCAAGAAACTTAACTGGATCCTTAGGTGAGAATTTTTTTACAAGCGGGCCGAAGTTAACATAAAGTGAATCTGTATCCATAGCGATAACATAGTCAACCTTTTCGGTGCCCATAACCTTATTCATCTCAGTATTAACACAACGCTCAGACCATTTGATTGCTAGCTGGCCTGACAAAGTAATACCTTCTGCCATGCGCATATCAAAATAACGGAACCATCTGTTACCGAGTGCTCCATACAAAGAGTTAAGTAAAATCTTAATTGCCATTTGGCGATTGTTTAGTAGGTTAATTTTCTTCTCAAGTTCTTCAGTTTTATTGAGTTGATACGCACGCTCTACGTCAAGCATCTCTCCTTTGATTTCTTTTCGTTCGGCATAATAACTCTCAATAATACTTGGAATAATGCCCTGGAAATCTTTACGGTAAGAAGATCCGTTAGCCGCAATAGCAATATCTTTACCACCTAAATCAGCATCATTATTCATGTAATGATCAACACCATGCCGGTAAGCTCCGTTTAGTAGTGTCTCGG